>Ga0123341_1004203_pt1 | contig 12578 bp, 9 predicted proteins | sample Turbeapinknodule_FD_89959 | JGI IMG/M metagenome (GOLD analysis project Ga0123341, IMG submission 89959) | Root nodule microbial communities of legume samples collected from Mexico - Turtle bean Mexico pink nodule | ecosystem: Host-associated > Plants > Roots > Nodule | place: Mexico: Nepantla... | reverse complement strand
TAAAATAACTTTACATTTATTTATATATATTATAAAATATTTTTATGTGAAATCTTCAATATATATTTTTTATATAGAGAAATTTCAATTCGTAAATAAATGAACTTTAAATCTAATTCAATTTTATAAAATCAATACACTCACATTTTTTATTAACAAAGAATAAATAAAATAGAATGAAACACTTCAGAGGTGTCTTTCCAACCCTTATACAGAAAATGGCCAAAGACCAATTTACCAAACACTCAATCAATAAAGATTTCGTTAGACTTTATAAATCACTAAATCAAACAAAAGAAACAGATCCAAGAAAGATAAAAGAAAAGTCACAATACAACACATTAAAACATCTTCTCCTTCCAAGATAGCATAACAAATACAAGATAAAAGAAAAATCCCTTAAAACAATCACTATTGACCTAGATAAAACATATATTTTCTCATGATAACAATGTCAAAAATCTATTCGGCAAAATCTTAAAACCTTCTCTTTTTTAAGATAGAAATTTTTAGAAGCAAAACTTTTATGCGCTCACCTATTAAATATTTTTATCTCTAATCGAATTAGATGTGTAAAATTTCTTATTTAACAATTCTTGCATTGCTTTTGATCTTCTTGGGGCCATTCTTCATTAATCATCTTCTATTAGCCAAAAGTTTGAGAACTAATTTGAATGGAGCTTTAGACAGGAGCTTAGACAAAAGGCAAAGAAGGGAAAGCTTTTTCACATTCTGTGTTTTGATTTTTCGTTTTCGTGTTTCTTTCTTTCTTTGTTGTTCTTCTCACGTCAAAGTTTATGGCTAGTTACTCACAGCCACCATGCATCGTCTCACACGCGCCAGAGCACTCATGGAACTTTTTCATTGGGGCTTGTAATTAACTTGCTAGTTTTAAAAAGTATCAATTTTACTATTCATAGACACGTTTTACGTATAAAGTTTAAGTCACCATACTTTTATAAAGTACACATTTGCATTATATTTTTATTTCCATACATCAATATAATAATATATTAATCTTACTTCATTGGATACTTTTTAAATAAAATCAAATACAATGACCACATACACAAGTCTTTGAGTTGCTAACTATTCTTTAATTCAAGCTTAATTATATATATTCCTAAGTTGTGATTGCATTGTTTGATCTTGATCAGCTGGAAAAGCTTGTTGTTATAACATGATTGGTTTCTGTATTATAAATGTGATGAACAAAATTTACTGTCATCACTCGTTTATGCAATGGATTTGCTAATGGTAGTGGAGAATTTTGTCTTGTTGCTTTTCATCTTTCACTTTCATGAGTCTATGAACTTTGTACAAAGGGTGACATTTATAGTAGCAGAAAAAAAAAATACAATTCTGGAGATGTTTATGAGAGTATCCCAAGTTAGTGATCTATCCAAAAAATCTGACAAGATTCACAACATTTTTTACTTTTCATTCTAAAAATAACAGATTTTTAACAGTAATTATGATTTTAAAATTCAATAATTACGGTTAAAAAGAAAAGTGTTTTTTTTTTCTAGTTAGCATGAATACCACACTGTTAATTAATATTAATAAATTTACATTCACCTGATGAGATAGATTTACTTGATAAAATTAGACAAGTGATATATTATAGCAATAGCGAAGCTTAAATTATATACAAATTTGTTTTCTTTTAATACAAAATGATAATTATGTTTTAATTCAAAAGATTATATATAAAACTAAAATAATTTTATTCTTGATTTGTCTAAATAAACCATTACACTACAAACCAACAATAATAGACCATTTCAAGATATGGGAACCCAACAAATACACATCAACCCACCAAGAGATCACACTCTCAATATAGGACATGCACCCAACAATTAAACACGATCTTTGCCAGAAGGCAGAAGTGCCAAATTAAGTGTCAAAACTCGACAAATCGATCCTACAAGAAAGACAAGTAAGCCAAAAAATAGTCCACCAAAGAGATCACACCCTTAGTACAGGACATAACACCCAACAACTAAACAATGTCTTTGTAGCAGGTTGAAGTACTCCAAATACCCAAGTGCCAACACCAACAAACCCATACATAAACTAGAGTTATCCTTCCAAACCTGCAAGAAGCAGTCATAAGCCAAATAGACCTTCACATAACACAAAACCCTTCCAAGCACAACCCAAGGGCACACACCTCACTCCAACCTTTCCAGGTAGGAGGATCTGATGAAACCTGCACAAAACACACCACTACTACCAAGTATGGGTAAAAGCATTAGATAAATAACCCAAAAAATCAGTCTTTCAAATATCTCATACAACAATGAGGTTCCAAACACCAGTCTGAATAGGAGAAATCAACCAATTTTTCTTTTACTGTGACCCAAGACCAGGTCTTCCTTTGTACCTCAGTAAAGACCTCCACTAGATCCACCCGCCCATTCTCAAACACAACCCTATTCCTTGATTCCAAATTTCACTTACAATACCTACCCAAATGCTCCCCAACACCTGATAATAGCATGATTCAAGCCAATAGGTTTGAACATCCTAAAATGCATTTGTGCATCATGATGTAGAACTGAAGAAAACCTCAGCCACTCGAGACACATACCCCAAATTCTCTAAGAGATCCTACATTTAAAAAATAAATGTCTTACCGACTCTTCTTCCACATCACACAAAGGACACCGATCACTCATCAAAGGTATACCACATATCAAAAGATTGTCCTTAGTGGGAACAACATTACATAGCACCTCCAAGGTATCACATGAATAATCAAATAAAAAAATTATTTTTTGCTACTCTAAGTTTGTATTAGTGTGTTTGATTATTATTTTTTGGCTTTTTAGATGCAACATTGAAGATCATTATAATTATTGGATTTGATTGAATAGTAATTATAATTAGTAGAATAATCTAAGAATACATTTCTAAAGATATTTGAGATAGTGCTAACTAGGTTATGAAGTGTAGTTGAACTAGTTTATGATTGAATGTTTATATGGAGGATGCATGTTCTCTGAAGATTAGAAATGAAAAAGCTATGTTATAATTAATATTAATAAATAGAAATGTTAGAAAAAAAATTTGGACTTCAACATGATTGATGTATAATAAGAAATGATAAATATGTTTTTAAATTGAAAAGATTGAGTTTTCATCCATTAATATATACATATATCTCTCAAATAATGAAGTAATTAACATTATAAGTTTATGTGTTATTAAATGTCATTAATAGAATTTAATTATTAAAACACTTATTTATCATTTAAGTAAGATTGTTCCACGCTAAAAGAACATTAATGATTTCATCAATAAATAGATAAACTAATTTTTTCCATCTTTTGGAGTAATGTTGCTGAAGTGATTAAGAATAACCTAAACATTAAGAAAAAATCAATTATCTATTTCTTTTGAGAGTGCAACAAGACTCAAATAATAAAGGGAAACATCAAAATTCTCTCCCTTTAAGAATATTGTTCTAGCTTGAGAATATCTTGTTCAAATTTCTTTATATTTTAAAACTTAATTGTTTTTGTTAAATATATTTAAAGGTGTAATGATTTTGATTGTAAATATACCTTAAGTATATGATTATATAATTTGATTGTAATCATACAACACTACCAATTATTTAGATTCTAAATTTGGTAGAAAAACCTTAATTGCTAATTAGATACAAATTAAGAAATCATTCAACAATAATAAAAACTAATTTAGAAATCAAAAATTTATTTAGTCCCTAAACTGGTGTCTAATTTAGTCACTATAGCAACTAATTATTTTTTATCTCTAAAATTGGTTTCTATTTCATGATTTTCTTGAAGTCAAATATAAGAAGAGTAATGACTATTGCATGATTTTTTTGGCATATGTGTTTAGTGATTTTATTAATATGATTATGTGAAAGACAATTAATGGGATAAAATTTGATCTTGATTGGTTAATGTGAAAGATGAATTGTGGAACCATTATCAGAATGAGAATGAGATATCAAAATTTTCATTGATATATAAGTGAGAAGAAGTTCATGAACCAGTTTGAAAACAACACTTTAATTCTTTAGTTAAAACTTTTTAAAAATTTTAAAAAAAAAACATTCCACTTTATATTGAATGAATTTGACTGGTTTGAATAAGTTCACATTTTTCAAGTGACATAAACATGTGAAAGAAAAGATTTGACAGTGAAGACCAATAACATTCTATGATATGCATGCACAGTCACGGAGGATTTGAAAGGGTCTTTTTCCCCATATTTTTGTTTTATGTATTGTCGTTCTTGTATAAGAACAGTAGAAGACAACACCATATGAAATGTAAAGCAGCAAACACATTAATTTCATCTTGTATAAAGGGAAAAGAAAAAACTTTTGCGACCAATAAGTACTTTGGAGGATTCCTAGAAGTACACAATATATGTACATGTGAATACAAGAATATGTAGTCTATAGTTGAGGTTCAGAGAGTGTTCTAAACCACAAGAAAAAGATTGTTTCTTAGTGCACTTTAAAATTTCATTTATTTATATATGTTAATTATTTTTCTTCATTAACACCATGTACAGGATTATAACCAGGTTTGAATAAAATAGTTTATGTTATTCCATATAAGTTAAATACATAATTTTTAAAAATATATTATTATTAAAAAATAACACATAAGCTGATCATGTAAAGGTTCAACAGCCAAAATTTATATCTATAGCCCTTTTATTGATTTTTTATAATTGACTTAAAAATCATCCTAACATAATATGTGATTAATTAAACATATTAATTGTTTTGTATTAACAGTAAAAGAATCCCTTTTGCAAATAGAATTGATTTATATTATGAATTTACATCTGAGCATGTTCAGAAAAAAATGGTGATATTGTTTTGTCCCCTCAGGTAGTCTCATCTGAATTACATCCTAACTTATGATATATTCCTTTTGTCTGTGTAAAAATAAAATTATTTCTCAAATTTGTTAGATGCATTTTATTTGAAGCAGAAGAGTTTTAACTGTTCTATATTTGTACTTTTATCTTTCTATTTTAGTAAATATAAATATTAATTTTATGTCTCATGCAAATTTTATAAACAGACAATTTGGAACTGCTTATTAGGTTTAAGAAAAAATAAATCAAACTAGCAAAATTAACCAGTAAAAGTTTTGATGCTGTCACAACAAATGTAATGATTTTACTTTAAAGTAACTCAAACAATTTATTTACTCTCATGAAGGAAGGTGAATATGTTTTAGCTTCTCTTTTATAGATAAATCATTAGAAATAAATTAAGTTAGGATAAACAAATATATATGATACTTGAAAGATGCATTGTTACTCAAAAAAATGATTTCTTATATTATATCAAATAAAATAGTTTTTAGGTAATATTTAAAATATAATAATACAAAATTCATTGTTGGAGTTTGTTTAATTTTCTCTATTACATCTGAGAAAAAGAAAAATGTTTTTTAATCTTTGATTAAAGTTGTTACTTCAAGCATATCAAGGTATACAATTTATAGTGTTATATTTATTCACTTAGATACAGTTGGTAACTAATGAGAAATGGGTTTGAATGATTTGAATTGATATTTAAGAAGATTGAATTATAAAGTAATTTAAAGTGACACTTAATTAATATTTTTGAACTTGTCTTCCATAACTTTTTTAAACTAGTTTGTAAAACATTGTATGTTTTCATTGATTTTAAAAACTCACTTCAATTGCATTGTATGCACAAATTTTACCTTTTAAATAGAAAATTCCAATATTTGAGCTATATTCCTCCACTAAAACAAACATGTTATATTTTGAGTATCACTGGTGACAGTATATTATTATGTAGTAGAATAAATTAAATTTACATTAAATAACAACTACTGTGATAAACACATCACAATATTCTATACTTATAAATATATATCTTTTAACAATATAGATATAGATGTATATGTTGTCTGTGTGCTCATGTAACTAGTTTTTTTTAATTATATTTATGATGAAATATTTCATTAGGACTTTGTATTTAAGAGAACTTTATCAGTTTTAATACTGATAAACTATTTTTTAATTTAAGAGAACTTGATCAGTTTACCTGTGAAAACCAATATGTGTGGTGTGTTTTAATAATTATTTATTTAGAAGGAAAACAACAGAAGAAATTCTTTAAAGTGCACAGTTTTGTACAATTATAGTCCAATCCTGTCTGGCATTATAATGTGTCATTATAGTGTTTCTTGATATTAATGTATGTATGAAATAAAAACTATAATTCTTTCATAGAATTCAAAACATTAATTTTCAGTAAGAACCTTCATACAAGCTACACACAAGAAGACTACATCTGATAGAAGCCTTGTCAAATTTCAGCTACAAGTTACTGTCTAGTAATAATAATATGAGATACTCAACAACCAGCACCAAAATCATTCAGTATATTTAGTATCATGGTGATTATTATTTAGTTGAACATTTGCTGCATAGTTAGTTTGATATACATAGAAGGATTAAGAAATGGTTGGATGATGCAGAGAGAAAAAGAAAAAGAGTGTTGAAAATGTAATTTAATCTAGGTATGCATAAACTGAACACTAACAGTGTAGTGTTGAACCATTTTTGACAGAAGGAGGAGAAAACATGAGCATGGTGAATAATGGAAAACTTAATAAGATTGAGTGTGATGTGAGGATATGCAGATAAATGGGTGAGAAAGAAAAGAGAAAGTTTTGTTAGTTTAAAGAGAGTGTGAATAAATTGAGATCTGACAGAGACGATCTATAGAAAAGAATTCATAGATATGGGTTTGAAGGACTATCTTAGGAAAAAAGGAAAAGATATGGATGACACCTTAGATTATAGAGTACAGTATATAGCTGAGTGCTACTCAACAACATGGTTTAATTTTATTCTCAAAAATAAATAACATCCAGAGCGAGGTTGCGTGCACGCGCCGATCTGTGGGATTGTGGGATTGAGACATGAGTGGTGCAGTGTAGGCATTGTGGGGTGAGAATTACACTACACGCGAGAGTGAGTGCCACGCGCCAGAGCCCACAAATAATGAGTGGCGACATGTGAGTTCTTAGAGGTTCCATAAAATTACAAAAACAAGAGAACAAAAGTCTTTATGCTCTCTTTCTTCTCTTCCTCTCTCTTTCTACTACTTATTATCAGAGCTGATTATTGGAGAGAGAGAAGGAGAAAGGAAGCAATTTCACTTTCACTTTCCATAACAAGCCAAAGCCATAGCCAAGAGAAACAAAGGAAGACAAAGGTGTTTATAGGAAGAAGATCAAATTACAAACTATAAGGTTTGTGGAGGGAGGAAGAAGAAGAAGATGATGATGATGAAGAAGAGAGAAAAGAAAGGTCGGCAACAATAACAAAGGAAAAGAGAGAAAAATAAAAAAAAAAGATAGAAGATAGAAGATAGGAAGAGAGACACAGTAAGTAAGAAGTCGTTATTGCATTTTCTCATTCACTGCTCACTCTGCACTCTGCTGGACCCTTCAGAAACTGATTTTCTTTCTTTCTTACTCAGAAACCAAAACTTTTTCTTCCTGTGAAAAAAGCCAAAGTGACAGTAGTAGTAACCACAATAGCAGCAGAAGCAGAAACAGAAGAAGCAGAGAAGTTGTTCTTTTTCCCTTCCTTTTCATAGAGAGAGAAAAATCTAAGTTTACTCAACTCTCACCCCCCAACAAACAACAAGATCTCTCATCTCATCTCACCAACAAACTCCATCAAAAGAGAACTTCTCTTTTCCTCCACCAACAAATTCTTTCCCTGCCACAGACACAGACCCCACACCGAGAAGAATAACACCCACATTAGATACACCCTCATATATAAACCATTAATAATATATATATAAATATATACTCTCACACACACAACACCACATAGTTATTAGAAGATCTATGCTTCATCTTCTTCTTCAATAGTTCTGTGCTTCCCACACACTATACATCCTACCTTCATCAACAGCATAAGGAAACTGTATATTATTTATTATTGTCTTTGATCTGAGAAATCAAGCACTTTCAGTTGTGGCTACTACAAGGAGGTTACCTTCAGATTCTGGTGCCTTTGCGGACTGGGCAGCGACTACTTCCTCCGGTGCTGGTGGTGGCCGAGCTGTCCCCGTCGACGACCTCTCCCTCGGCTTCAATGCGGGTCCTGCCGCCCCAGCAGCCGCAACCGGACCCACCGCCGGAATGTGGCCCGGCACCAATAGGTCTATCAATTACCCCGAAATGGGAATGTTCGTGGTGGCGCCAGCCTCATCGTTCCACCACCATCACCACCACCAGCAACCGCCCCCACACGACCCTGTCATGGCGGATTCCCTCAACCCCGCCACTGCACTCGGTGTCGGCGTCATCCCCCTGCTCGCCACCACGCCGTGTCTGGAACCCGACAACTTCCTAGGAAATAGGACACGCGGTGGGGGAATTCAGTTTTGGCAAGATCAAACGCCCCATCAGAGCCATTACATGAAGAAGCAGCAGCAACAGGGGCTTCTAGACCAAAGCAACACGAGTTCTGGAAATTTGGTTCAAAACAGTGGCGGTCTAACTGCTTCGGGTACTAGTAGTGGGGGAACAACGTGCCAAGATTGCGGAAACCAGGCCAAGAAAGATTGTACCAATAGAAGGTGTAGGACTTGTTGCAAAAGTCGAGGTTTCGATTGCCCTACCCATGTTAAGAGCACATGGGTTCCAGCGGCACGCCGGAGAGAGCGCCAGCTCATGACCACGGCTACTGTGGCTGTTGCTGGTTCCAGTGGCTCCACCTCCGGGACTAAAAAACCTAGACTCATTGCTTCACAAACCACTACAACATCTCACACTTCCACTTCTAACACCACCCCTCCTAGAAGCTTTGACACTAGCTCTAGCCATCAAGGTTTGTACTTTCCTTTCACAATAACTTTTTCTTTCTTTCTTTTGGTTTCCCATGCGCTCCATAGTCAGTCCTGTTCTTGTTGAGACACAGTGGTAGATGCTAAAGCTGCAGATTTTCTTGATAAGTTTGCATGATTACACACAAACAAAACTCATGCATTGTAGTTTCTTTTGTGTTGATGCTTTGACTAGGAGTTTGGAGGTTGTTTAACTGGTTGAATTGTGTGCAGATGCGGGTTTCAAGGAGTCTTTACCTGGGCAAGTACGTGCACCAGCGGTTTTCAAGTGTGTTAGAGTGACGGCGGTGGAGGATGGAGAAGATGAGTATGCGTATCAGGCTGTGGTAAAGATTGGTGGTCACGTGTTCAAAGGGTTTCTCTATGATCAAGGGGTGGAGAATAGGGATGTGTATCCAAACCTATCTGAGTTGCATTTGGGTGGTGGAAGTGGGAGTGGAGGCAGCGGTGGGATGGGGAGAAATGGGGTTTCTTCTTCTCCAATGATGGATCCTTCTGATGTTTATGCAGCTTCTGGTGGAGGGTTACTTGGGGGTTCTTCTGCTTATGGTAATCCAATGAATTGAACTCAAAGGGTCTTTCCAAGTGCAAGATATTAGTACATGGGCTTGGAGTGGCTGACGTAGGTTGTGGTTCAAAATCTATAATTTTCTTCTAGGATTTTGTATCTTTATTGCATATGTTACTCTTTCTTTCTGCCATTTTTCAACTTGATTTTAGTTCTATTCTTTCTCGCCCAATTTGGCCACTGTCATTGCATGAGATCATCATGGAATGTCAAGCCACCCTCACTATCTAACTGTTAAACAAATAGTTTCTTTATGTACTAAATTAACTCAAAATGGAAACAAAAGGTGGATAAAACTTGTTTTACTTGGTTCACTATTTTAATTTTAGTTATACCATTATTGATTGCCAGTTTGCAACGATTATCTCTACTTTTCTTTTGAACCTAATGACTTTTGTTTTGCATTTTACTCTCCTTTATTTTCATTATTATAGATTTTAATTGGTGAAAGGTGAAATCTACAGTATTATTATACCCACAATCAAAAGCTTCAGCATAAAGCACATCATAAAGATAAATCTAAATATGTTAATGTCTTGTGATAATTGTTATTGATGTGCGTTCAGTCCTTTGCGTGCCAGATGTGTTTCCAGCATGATTTATCTCCATTTTGGATTGCTTCCATTTTTCTGAATAGATATAATATAATATTAAATTTCATAAAATTGTCATTTTGTAATTGCTCTCAGTTGGTTCAAATTTAGCAGAATAAATAAATGTTGATTTCACAAGTAGATGCTGCTTTAGACTCGAGCAATAGAAGTTGTTGTAATGTCACCATCATTGTATGCTGTCCTTTTCATCCAAGTTTATTGGCCATCTCTGATGTGTAAGAAACCTGCCAAGTTTCTGCATTCATGAAGACTTGATGTACTCCTATTTCCTTTTGTTCTTCGTTTGGAATTTGGAGTTCGGGCAATCCCTATTACCTCATTTTTCATCTTCTAATAACCCTTAACACTTAGTTTTGCATTGTCTCCAACCCAAATTAGGGCTATTTAATTCTTCTGTTGCTCGACTTTGGTGCACCATGCTGCTAAACTTCAATTACCAATATGTGCACCTGATTCTTTTCCTTTAAGTTGATGTTACATTTATTTCATTTGCAATTTAAATCCATTCAAGATTTAAAATACCATTCCTTTCTATTTTAATAGTAATATTTGCAATATTATAGTAAATGATGTTGATATCCTAGAAGTTGCCTGGTATGTTACTTCTCAACAAGATAAATTGATGTTGGGGTTGCATACTCAGCTTTTATATACTTTATTGAGGGGATACTGCAGTTATATATGTAACACTTATTTTTTTGTGGCTAGATTCTTAGTTACTGATTCCGACCATGATAAACAAATGAATGATTGTCTCTATTCATTGCATATTTAGATTATCTTTCCTGCACATGCTTCCCCCTTTTAGCTGTCTGAACGTATTTTACATATAGGACGATTATGTCATGTGGATTGCAATACATTTTTATATATATATATGTTGTGTTTGCTACTCCTGAAAAGTCCATGAAGCATAGGATTGTTGTGGCATGGTATGATAGTTATTTAATAGACTAAAATATGAAGAATGCAATAACATTTTTGTACCAGACCTTTTTCTTTTAGCCTTGTGAGATTTCTTGAATCATAAGGCTGACATGTCCACCACTCCTATCATGTCAATAAAAAAAGTGATCATGGCTATACTTTTCACTGATGTAGAATCAATTACCCTGTCTTTAGTTAAGACCATTTAAGGGTTGTGTTGGAATTTTGAACAAGTTGTTTGTGCCCTAGAGCAGGCATTTCTTATCTTGATATTAGTGGTGTTCTGTCTTCTTTTGGGACTGGCTTGTTTTTCCTTTATGGGATTTGGGAGCATATGAAGATATGTGATCCTTATAGCACACTATGGTTTGTTTTCTCTCCATTGTAAATGATTGAGTAACTACTCTTCCCATTATCTGTTAGAAGCTACCATTTTGACACATGCTTGGTGCAAAAGTGTAGGTACATTTAGGTACATGTCTGCACTGGTGAGTACATTATTCTTGAGTTTCTCACATTTAAGTGCCTTAGTCTTGTTCTGGGAACAATTTGGTTATGCCCCCTTTGCTTTGGTGCTGCTGTGATCAGTCATCATTTCTGCATTATGTCATGTTCTGATACATTATTTTTTTTAAAAAACCTAACCACATGGTTATTTTGTTTTTGTGAACAACAACACTCTCTGTTGTTATATATATGCATTTTCATTTTGATTCATGTTTTGCCCTATTTGTGCTTTGTTAGTTAAACTTGTAGATACAAGATCTTTGCAGTGCCAAAACTTTGCTCCTTTTATTTTTTCTTTTGTTATTTCACAGTGCCTATGTGCAATGAATTATTTCTCCAAACATCATGGCTCTGCCAGAGTCTAAAAGTTTCTCTTGTATTCCTAAGACTCTTTATTAGGCACAGTCTTGTTTCTAGGAAAATGATTGTTTCTGTAAGGTGATTTCTGTTACATATTCTTTTCAGTTATTTTACATTCTCTTGGGTTTTTCAGTGTGTAAAACTCTACAATCATATTCTTCAAAGTCAGTGATTCTTTGGGGAACTTTTGATTATTCTGGCCACAAGATAATTTTTATTCTGTAAGAAACAATAGGATTTTTTTAGGTGAATAAATATACTAACTTAAATGGTGAATGTTGTAGTGCTTAATTGATTGCTTGATTCCACCATCTACACTTAAAATATATACTAAGTGAGCATAATTTACTTCATCTTATTCTTGCAGGGACAAACTTTTGTATCCTTATGAATTACTTAGGTCATTTTAGGGGCAAAGTTCCATTATTATAAGGAATCCAGTTTACTAATTCATCTAAAAACAAACATTATTGTTATTCTATTTGTTTGTGGTTATTGCAGGTCTATGTTATGGATTTTGCTAAACACTCTCATGTTTATTATTTTTTTTTTGTCTGATAAACTATATTTACCTTTAATTTCGATGTTGTAGGGTTTTAAACATGAATTCTTGCTTTTTTTTCATAACATACAATTGTAGTTTTAATTAATCGTGATTAACTTTAATTTTAAATTTTAACTTGCTTTAGTTTTT
>Ga0123341_1004202_pt1 | contig 12579 bp, 4 predicted proteins | sample Turbeapinknodule_FD_89959 | JGI IMG/M metagenome (GOLD analysis project Ga0123341, IMG submission 89959) | Root nodule microbial communities of legume samples collected from Mexico - Turtle bean Mexico pink nodule | ecosystem: Host-associated > Plants > Roots > Nodule | place: Mexico: Nepantla... | reverse complement strand
TGTTTTAGAAACTCTTTCAATTGCCTTTTAGAACTTGATCCTATTCTTGAAAGTATCTTGAATACTATGAAACCAATGTCAACTCATCCCAAAATAATCAAAGGTTCAAATGAAATCATATCAATAATGATTAGCATAAGCAAAAAAACCTATCAAATGCTCTATAATAGATTAGAAAAAATAAAATTCTAGAGTGGATTGACACTAACTGTTCCAAAATTTATGTAAATGTTTTCACAACGTTTTTTATGATGAAAATTTTTATGGTATCTTCTCAGCTTACAAATGAACAAAATACCACAAATTTGAGGGCGATTAGATATGTATACGCTGAAAAGTAAAACAAACAAACTTGTAAAGCTGCCAACAATTTGGCAGTAAAAACAAAACTAGTTTCAACACTGGCATATTGGATTGTAATAATTTGAAGTTTAAATTTTTACTAGTTCAAGGTAACATATCAAGAAAAATATGATAGAATTTTTAGGATAAAACACCAAGAAATTAGGTGTAAAAAATTTAAAACCGAGAGCAAGAATTTCACTGAAACTGTTTGTCAGACAAAAAAAGTCTGCTTTTGGAATTTATAATTTTTTTTGTAGTTGATATTAGGATGTGTCTTTTTTTTTTTCTGAGTGTTGTCAACATATTAAGGTCTTTACATAAAACATTTCACAAAATTTGGATGCAAAATGAGGTTTGGATAAATTTTCAAAACTATGTGAAAATTATACAATTATGGAAACTAAATAGAAACCTAAAGAGTTCAATGATGTAAGGAACAAAACAACAAAGACAATTAAAGGAAATTGTATGAATGAACTTACTACTGAACTAATAACAAGTAGAGAGACTTAAGAATGTGAAAAATTAGAAGGCACCAAAGCTTATAATTAGAATTACACAAGAAACTTTTATTAAATAATTTTTGTAAACTAGAACATTTTATCAAACACTTTGCATATAGCAGAAACACTTGAATGATTTTGGAAAAATTAAGCAAGATTTGAACGTGACAATTGACATGCAAGGATTAGAAACATTAAACAAAACCTAAATGCACACATTCATGGAATTAAACATGGAAAACAATAAGAAATTGAAGAACAAGAATCAAAATAGTGAAGCATTATGCGGTATTTAGAAGTTTGCATGCGAAAGCGATATGAAATTGTTTGAATGCATTTAAACCATACAAAACTCAATATGAATCGTTTAAATTGTATACAACAAAGGATAAATGGTGAAATAACACAAAATTATAAAAAAAAAATCGATCAAAGGAAGGTAAACAATAAGAACAAAGCAAAACAGTGAAGAACTTGGAAGGTTATGCAGCAGACAACACTAAAAAGTGTTTGATGAAGGTTTCAATAAAAAAATGGTGGAATTGTGAATTTAATCGGTGGAAAAGATGTATAAACGATAGAATTTGAGTTTAAAGTAGAAAACAATGAAAAAGTGATGAACACTGAAGAACACATGATAAAATCGAGAATGAACAAGTGCTGGATTTTTTTTTTTAAAACTTAGCTGGATTGAAGCCTATGGATCTTAAAGCTCTAATCCACTTGATGCAATGAAGGTGATGGATTGTGGAAGTGGAATGGAGTGGCAGCGAAATGAAGAGGAGTTTGCATTGAGAATGAGAGATTTTGGTGAGGATTTGGAGTAGTTTTGGTGCTTAGGAATAGAAAAAGGTTTGACTAACTTTTTAGGAATTTCACTAGGCCTTGGAGGCTCTCTAGCAAAGGGAGATTTGGGAGAGAATGAATCTCAAATTAAGAGTTTTTCATTCAATATTTGCAAATTTGAATACAATGTGTGAGTTTCACTTATTTATAGATGAAGAGGATGGAGGTAAAATGGCTCCTTAAGCTACCATAACCTTAGTTAAGCAAGCTTAACCATGGTGAGATTTAGTAGCTTAAGGAGGTGTTGTGCAGGTCCTCTTAAGATGCTATACAGGCCATTGCTTATGATAAGTAAGGGTTTCTAAAGTGTCTTTGATTTATTTACAAACTAATCTTAAACTAGTTCAAAATAAGTCCTGAATATCACTTATTCTACTATTTGTAATTTCTATACAAATAGTTCTTCTATCTTTATTCTTGTATATGGTGGCTTGGATGATCCTCCATCAATACCCCTTGTCAAAGATCCAATATGGTTCTTCTCAGATGGTCCTCCATCACCATGAGTGGTTTGTTGTTAAACAATACTCATGTTAGCTAAGAGTGGTTTGTTGTTAACAATACACGTAAATATTAGCCAAGAGTGGTTATGAGTCGAAAAAATAGTCTTGTATTTTGCAACATTTTTATGCTAGTGGAACTCAAATAGTTGTTTGAGAATTAGACGTATTCTATATTTGGACAAAAAAATATAAAAACATCTTGAGTCATTTCTTTCCTTCATCTCTTGGTATATTGCATATTATAATTGTCGCTCTAACTTAAGAAGAAGAAAATTTTCAAACTCAATTTATAAAAATCTTTGTCAATACGTCTAACTAACAAAACGTATCATCTTCCTGCACTTCTTGTATTTTTTTTCCTGTTTTTCACAGGATCCATTCCACCAAATCAACCTATTGCTAGAAGAAAGAAGGGCAAAATTAACACCTAAATTCCAAAAATTTGGGGTGATAATTAAGAGCAACCCCATATTAAAAATGTATCACTATTTTGTTTACTAAATTCTTATTAATTATGGAATAATTAATTTGTAGGATAAGACCAACCAAAATTTTGTACAATATCTAGAGATAAATTTGACATAAGAAGAAATTAATTTAGCTAAAAACTTGGTAATTCTTTAAAGCAAGGTTTTCAATAGTTTAATTCTTATGACACTAAATTTGACTAAAAACTTGTACGCTGATATAACCAATGAAAAAGGTGGCAACAAAATTGATGAATCAATTGCTGCATACAATTTTTTTTTATGAGACATTTAAAGTTATATCAAGTTAAAAAATTATGAAGAACTAGATTGTAAGGTACCAACTTCGTTTTGGAGATGCAATTGTTTATTATGTTGTCCATTTTAGAACTAGTTTTTTTTTAATCCTTAGTAAGAATGTTATTTGTAATTATATTTTGAGAATCGAGTGATACTTCTGAGGCTTTGTTCCACTTTCACTTCAAGGTTTGATTGCTAATTGTCATGAATAGTAAAAGGGAAAATGTTTGTTTATTTTATTAATTTGGAAATCAAACAAATTGATTTTCATAATTCAAACTAAAACAAAAAAAATGTAGAATAAATTACAAAGTTAGCTTGCCAATTAACTATGTTAACCATCACATTAACATTATATATATAAAAAACTCACAAAATCATAGTTAATTTTCCACAAAACATTAAATACAAACCCTCATTTTCCAATCAACTATTATAAAATATTACTCCAAAAACATTATAATATACCCTCCATTTAGGAACAAAAAACCACATATCAACTACCTAAACTAACTCTACCAAACCACATATAATTCAATTTTGGGGTCAAACTTTGTTACCTCACTGTATATTCCAATATACCCTTCCAATCCAAGAGATCAAGACAAACAACACAAATTTCTAAGTTAATATAAATGTCCTTTTAACATGTCACAATTAATATTGATAAAATATCTCTAATACACGTTTAACGGATCCTTAACACGGTTAAAAAAACTAATAAAATTAAATTTATTGTATTAAGAATGTTTTATTTTATTTTATTATATTAAAAAAATATTTCAATACTTTTGTACTGAAAGTATATATATTATTTGGTGATTTCTAGCGTGAAGAATATAGGAATAATTACTCATGTCTATTATAAATATATTATATAGGAAAGAAACATATTTCCATCAAGAATGAAAATGTTGCGATTAAAAAAAATATAAAAATATATGGGTGAGATATTTAAAAATATATTAATATTGTTTGATTTGGAACTTAAATTTTTTTCATAGTTTTGTTTTTAAAAGATATTTTGGTAGTTTAAGTGAGGAAGATCATATAAATTATCATCGGTCTCGACTCTTTGTTGTGAAATTGCAAAGGCACGAGTTGCTTATAAGGCACAGGTTGTTCATAAACTTATGAAACCCATGCTTGAAGAGGATGAACGTGGGATAGATTCCCAACGTTCCGCAACCTAAGGGGATCGGTTCATACCTTGAATGAGTCACTCAAAACATGCTCTCAACGGAATCCAGAATGTGCTTTCAACGAATTCATATCCCCTCTACACTCTCCGGGAAGACTCAATCTTCTTCTTTACAACTACTATGAAGAGCCTTGATCGTGGGAAGCAATTTTGCTCACGTAGTGGGATGATGTTATTTTTCCTTCTATAAATATTAGTCTTCTCCTTTGCTCCAAGCATCACTCACTCATTGTGCACCCTTTCTCCAATTCGCACTCATGCTTCATCTTCCTCTTTCTCTCTTCCTCTTAATTCTTTTAGTTTAATTATAATATTTATGGATTTATTGGATTCTTACTCTTTTAAGAGTAACTTGCTAGTTCTGATTATTGGAAATTTTTGAGAAGTTCCTCTTGTATCCTAGGAGATTTGCACAATACACCACAAACAGTGATCACTCACGCCTCGAGAAATCATCTTTGTTCATGTTTTAATGGCTAAGTTACTATACTCCTAAGCGATGTGAGACTATTAAGTGTATCAGAACAAATCTTCATTCGACGTATAAGGGTCGAGATCCTCAACTATGAGTTTTGTATGGTAGACCTAATAGTTTCACATTACTTTAAGAATTGAAATCAATGATGATTTATATTCTCTTTCAATCCTTAAAAGTGTCTTTAAAATTAGAACTCTCATTGAGTTATGAGTTTCAAAACAAAAAAATACCTCATATAAATAAAAGAAAATTACTTAGCTGTCTTACCAGAAATAGAAACAAAATTCACATATATAAAGAAGATTTAGTTTGATTATTAGATTAATTTATTTAATTAATTATACTTAATTAATAAAGTTTCTGTTGTTTAACTCTATAATCTTTGAATCTGGTGCGTTCAATGTTTAATAATATATCTGATGGTTATGATTAATGGAACTTTTCGCAATGGTTCACGAAAGAAATGGGCATCGAAAAAGTAAGAAAAACAACGTGTCGTCCGCATTGACATTCAAGTTATCGTCTCTCACCAACCGAAAAAACGCGGAATTGAAACCTTTTGTATTTAACTCTCACAGGTCACTGCTACCTTCTTCTTCACCGTACCCATTCCTTGCATCCCGATTTGCATCAACAAATCATCCTTCACTCGCATCAGAATCACGAAAGGTTTTTCTTCTTCTTTTTCTTTTCTTAAATATGATTTCAAATACAAATTCTTATATTTGTTTCTCGGGATTAGATTTCGTTGATTATTCAGGAACCCTTTTGTGAATGTTTTTATGGGTTGTGATCAGAATCTTGGATCCGATTTTCAATGCCATTCATTTATGATCAATATGTATCGGTCTGTTTATACTGTTATTTTAGCGTATGTGGTTAGAAGGATTTGCGAATTGTTGTGTTACGTCGTTGATACGGTTCATGAAATTGGGCATGAGTATCGTATTTGAGCATTTCGCATTATAATTCTCTTTATCATCCCCATTATATGCTTCTGGAGTCACCGATTTCACCTCTCAATTGTTGCATTGTGTATGTTCGCGATGCTTTGTTCGGTGTTCTAACTAGACTTTTGGGAAAGATGTAGTGAGATCATCAATTGTTTGACAGATTCAAGATTGTGAAATCTTTCATGACCGTGGGATTTTTATGGTATTTCAGGTTCAGTTGCTGTTGATTGTTGTGAAAATTTTTCTGTGGGTCGAAACTTCAAGTTCTGACTCAGGATATGAGGAATGGAAATCAGACTGAGTATTCCGGTGAAAGTTCTGGTTCAACATCTCTTAGCAGTCAGCAGGATGTGGAGGATGACCAGATGATTGCTCTTGTGCTGTCTGAAGAGTATGCGAAATTAGATGGAGCAGTTGCCCGGCGACTTACCAACTTGGAACCTGTTCCTGTAAGAATTCCCCCTAGAATTCCTACTTTTCAGCTATTTCCCTGACTAAAACTTTAGATTTTGAGTGTTTGACCTGTTATGGTTATATGAAAGCCTGCATTATAAATTTTACTTATCTTTCTAGATACTAATAGCTTAAGCTTTTAATAAAGTTACTCTATGACTATGTGGTCTAGATTTTGATCCTTTTAATCCCATTCTTTCTAAATAAAAGTTAAAGTTTAACAAAAAGTTAGGATAGATAGGTTCATTGTCCAGTTCAATAGGGGTGGAAATTCAATCTGTTTATCATCTAACCATCCAAGATAAAAGCTAAAGGTTAATGAATTGGTTGGACTAAATCACCATATATTATTGAATGGATTATGGACCATTTAACATGTTTTGTAATCTATTGGATCAAGTAGTCTAAAGTTCATTGGTTGGGCATAAGTCTTTAAAGGATGAGTCTCGGACCCTACCATGTTTAGTGTGAGAATGTATATAAATATGGAACTTTATTTTATTTTATTTTTTTGAAAATAAAATATAGTATACTTGAAACAGATTACTAATACATGTTTTAATTTTTTATATCATAAAGGGATTACTGTTTTTACCCCGCATGTCCCTTATAATTTAATTCAAAATTTAGCAACACAATTCAATATCCCTTATGTTCAAGCCTTGAGGTTCTTGGGCGAGTTGAGTTAAATATAAAATAGGTCACACAGTTTCACCCAACAGTTTCAGCTTTTGGGAGAATTTATTCACGACGTATATAATGCTTTGAAAGGATAAAATGGTTCTAGCATTGTTATGTACTTCTTCCTTTCTCTGCCAGTACACCTTCTAGATTTGGCTTAGTTTCGATTTGTTTGTATTCTGTGGTATAATAACTTATACTTCATCGGCTTGTCATCTCATAAAATAAGACAAAAAGTGTGTAATTGTTCTCCCCCTTCCTTGATAAGCATTGGAGGGAATTATATCTTAATTTTGATTATTTTTGTGTGTAATTTATTCTAATTAAAACTTCGTGAAATTACAGCATGTTCCCCGGATAAATTCCTTTTTCCCCACTGTAAATGATGCCAGTATGGATCACCAACGTCTGCTTCAGAGGTGTGTGTTTCTCCTATATTAAATATACTATTTCTTATGTGAATATTCTAAAACTGTAAGTTTCTGTCCACCCCTTTGCTAAAAGATGGATGTTAAAACAATGGCGATGGGCAGAAAAGAAGAACTTTTATTGTTTAGAATTTATAATTTAAAGCAAAACTGGTTAAGTAAATATTTTTCATTTGAAGAACTAGAAACAGAAAATACAACACGAACGACTACTTAAATGATAATGAGTTGGGATAGACATATTCATTGTGGTCAAATAGAGAGTTGGATTGGAGGCAAGCTTTAGTTATAGCAGCAAATTTGGGAGGTAATGTAGTAGAGGTTGGAAAATTAAAAAAAATTAAGCTGCTACAAATAACTGCTGATGAGAGAAGTATTCTGGCATTCTTTGTATCTCTTGGAATAAACAAAGTTAGGGATTTGCAATAGCTCATCATCAGTGAAAATGAAATGTAAAAGAAAAGTCATGGGGTGAAATCAATTGGAACCTTTTTGTATCAGGATTTCAGCATGCAATGCAAGTAATTACTTGGTTTTTCTGTTTAACAGCTACTGTTTGTTAATGATATAGAGACTATATATGCATATTCTGAAATTGTATCTAAAATGGCTGGAAAAATGGACACAAGACCAGATAATAATTTCATCATTTTGAATCAATCCAAAATATTTATAAACAAAACAAATAATTAGTTCCCACCCATGGGTTGAATGGAATCCTATGGCATAAATCAGTTAATGAAAGAATAGAAAAAGCTTTTATTGTGTCACTTCAATTATATATAAATTCTTGAACCAAAGAGTTAATAAGATTAAATTCTTGATTACCAAGAATAGAATAACTGCTTAGAATAAAGAAACAAATTATATTTGTGGAGAAGTGCAAAATCGTATTCACCATCTTCATTTTGTGTTTTGATTAATTGGATTGTTTCTTTATAGATTCCAGAACAAGGTTTTAAGATATGTTTTCCAACAATCCTTTATCATGTCATCTAAGGAAAATAGTTCCCCAAATTCTGTGAATTTATTTAGAATACTCTTTTCTTTAGTATCATTGAAGAAAATTTCGGATTGACTAGTACTCCAACAATTAATATACCAAGATTCCACACTTTTCTTAAATGTGAAAGAGATACACCAGGGCAAAAGGACTATATATGTAAGATATAGAAGCGGAATGAATTTTTATTATTTTTTCATTTATGGTCTCCAATGAACTGATCTTCATCTCACTCGTCAACTATATATGATAATGTTGAAATGTAATGTTATTTTATCATTATTTCTTTTGTATGTACCCAACTTTAGGGTTAGGGTTTCAAGTAAGTACCTTGCCTCTTTTGTAACCATATATATAAAAGGTAAAACAGTGTAAGTTGAATACAGTGTATTTTTTCCATCTTATTTATTCAAGTGATAATAACCTTGCTATCAAAGTATAAGCTCCATTACAAGTTATAGAGCTTATAGATAGATGAATCTAGATTCTATTTTCTCATTTTTTTTACTTAAACTGCAGGAGTTAGTCTTTTCCTTCTTTAATTTAGAAAAAAAAAAAAATAAATCAATAAGAAATTGAAAGAATTCAAGTTAATTCGAATGAAGAAAAAAATTGTTTCAAAAAGATATTAATTGCTAAGATTAAAAAAAAATTACTTTTTAGAAATACACCAAGGAACAGAGTTATGAATATAATATTCAGATTTCAAAATCAAATAACATCCCATCTATCAAAATTGAACATGTAAGTAATTACTGGGTTTTGTTTTCCTCTTTGACAGGTACTGTTTGTTAAGGATAGAAAGACTATACATTCTGAACCATTAATAACACAAGATTAGGGTTTTTGAACCATTGTTCATTCAAAGTTGACCAACACATTGATGTCTTAGGAATCTACATTTTTTTATTTTTTATAAAATAATGTTGATAAGTTTAGCCTGTAAATGTAATAGACATTCTTGCAATGGTTTTATCTTTGTTGAAGGTATTAAACCTGTTCTCTCTTCACTTCTTTAGATTGAATGTCTATGGTTTATGTGAAGTCAAAGTATCTGGCGATGGAAATTGTCAGGTGGGTTATTTCAACAACTACATATGAGGCATAAGCATTATATCACAATATCCTTTTGAATTTGTGATAATTATTCTCCCTACATTGCAGTTCCGTGCACTCTCTGATCAGCTTTATAGGTCACCTGAACACCACAAGCATGTTCGCAAGGAGATAGTGAAACAGGTATGTTGTAGTAATGTTTGTCATGGAAAGAATAATTCCCAGAAAATACAGCAAGCTATAATGTTGAAATTTGGTTTTCATGGCTTGTGGTTTTTTTACTAGGTTAACAGATTTAAAGATGTTGATTTGTAGATGAACAGTTTTGAATCAATAAAAGCATATTAAAAGAAAGGAGTGGGAAGGGGAGATACAACGGAACATTTTGTTCTTTTATAGTGTCTGGGTATTAGTTTAAATACTAACTGTATACTATAAGTGTCCTCCAAGGGAAGAAATTATAGATCTAGGTTAAGTTACTGGCATCTTTAGTAATAAAAATTGTTTTTAAATCATGTGAAGGAAGTGGTACAAATCCTTTGTTCTAAGTGGTGGAACAATATGAAATTTATTAATTATATTAAATATTGCAAATGGAAAATTTGAGATACTTATTTGCGTAAGGTTTCTCTTTGCCAGCTCAAAGATCGCCGTTCCTTGTATGAATGCTATGTTCCAATGAAGTACAAAAAATACCACAAGAAGATGGCTAAGTATGTATCTTTCTAATAAGCCATTACTTAAACTATTATATTTAATACGAGGCATCACATTTGTGGATTCTTTAAGTATCATTTTCATCAAATATACTGTATTTACCGTATTATAATGCTTGGCAGATCTGGAGAATGGGGGGACCATGTTACTTTACAGGCAGCTGCTGATAATGTTAGTCCTGCTATTTCAAACTGTTTGTTACTTTTGTTGGATGCTACCAATTGATTATTATTTTTATTCTTTTTTTCTTAAATAATTAGAATTTTCTTTTCAAAATAAGATGAAAAGGTTCAATTTGATTTTTAACTGAAGGAGAACTTTTAAAGAAAAAAGATAATTTTGTACCTTCTCAACTGTGGATATTTGTCCAACTGGGTTATAGAATGATAAAACAGACAAAATGGCATGCCACCTAGCGAAAGCTATTATTAACATAGTAATGCATTAGTATTAGATAACATGTATTGCATCTAAACATTTTTTATTTTAATTCGTGTGTGTATGTTTGTTTACTATACTTTTTTTTTATATTTGGCTCCTTTAGTAGGTTGATGCCTTATAGTTGACTGTTAATCTATTCGCTTTTCTTGAAGGGGTTTATGTGGCGATTTTTGTCTTGTATTACTAGTTGAAAGATTATTTTGTTGTATCCAAGCTTCTATTTTGGAGTTGAATGAATATATATTATGTGTGTTTATGAAATGTAGGTTGAGGAAGATCATGCTAAATATGAAATGTAGGTGAACTGTATGTGGTTAATCAGAAATTTAATGTGCTAGCTAACCTGAATTGCTTTTGCCAAGACAGTGAAGATAAAACTATTTGGGAATACTGGTGTGAGTGAGATGTGGATGAAGAAAAATTCACATATGAAAGAAATGGAAAAAGGACTATAAATGTGGAAGAAAACCATAAACCTAATGAATAAATTTGTTTTATGTTTTGGGTCAAATTTCACTGTATGGTTTATTGCCTGGTCCATTAGATTGCATTGGCATGGATATATGTGCTACTTTGAAGATTTGTAAGGGAAACCATAATTAGTATTTTTGTTTAAAGAAAAATGATATTGTATGGTATTCCCAACTTCAGCTTCTCCCCTCATTAGTTTTGGTTATTGAAGAGCTTAAATGATAAGTATCATGGTTTCCTATCCATTCAAGCATGTTGATGACGGAGAACCTTGCTACCTGTTTAGATGCACTCAAAACAAAATATAGTCGACTTTGCTTATGCTGTGATTTTTATTAGAAGGAAAAAATGCACAATGTTATAGTAATGAGGTATTTATGCCATTGATATTCATGCAATGAGTCTATTCTCGCAGAAACTGAAATTTGCACTATCAAATTACTGACTTTTGCACTATCAAATTACTGACTTTTGCGACATATATTCTATTGACAACTTGATGCTTTGTTTTATTGTTAATATATCTTTGTTGTGTGATTCGTCCAAAATGTCCAATAATGTTTCTTGTTTCTGATGTAGTTTGCTGCAAAGATATGCCTTCTAACATCGTTCAGAGACACTTGTTTTATCGAAATTATGCCATTGTACCAAGCACCACAGCGTGGTAAGGCCAACATCATAATTTTCTTACCCTGCCATAACTTCATTTAATCTTAATAGTTTTTATTATGAGCAAGGAAGAATTTATAAGGGTTAACATGCCTCATAATTTTTCTTTTTACTTTTTTTAGTATTTTGTTTGAAGAAAGGATTGCAGTTTCTGAATGGCATTACCCTTTACCCTTTCCCCCAAAAGAAAGCATGTTGTGTGTAAAATATATAATTCCAACCAAAGTTGCCATGCTTTTTTCCTTAAGCCAAGATAAAAGTACTAGCCTCTTCTAACCAATTTATGTTCATAAATTGACACACTTATAAAATCAATTGAAATATTTTGAGATCTTTAATTTTGAAAATGTGAGTACTAGTAGTATTATCTTACTTTTTTGTTTCCATTTCTCCATTTATTTCCTTAATGATGCAGAACTGTGGTTGAGCTTTTGGTCTGAGGTTCATTACAATTCATTGTATGAAATCCGAGGTTTGTCCACCAAACTTGGTCTATCTTTAGATTTGAAACTCAATTACTTTTGGTGTGTTGAATATGACTTTTATTAGTCATTGATTATTACATCTCCTTTTGTTATAGATGCACCTATCCAGCCTAAACCAAAGAGGAAACACTGGCTGTTCTAGGAGAGGTAGATAAAAGCATCATAGTGTAAGATGTAGTGCTGTGTATACATTCTGTATCATTTATAGGTAAAGGAAAAAATGTCCACTACACTGCTTTTCAACCGGGACTTTGGCAAGTCGACCTCTTAACTTCCAGTTGAGAATAAAAGGAAGACCTCTTAATAGCTACAACTTTCTACTTTTTGTGTCAGTTTATCTTTGACATATCTTCACACCATTTCAACCAATCGTTTACCAGTTGGAGCTTTTGTTGATCAGTCCCTTTCATGTACAAAATATCTAAAATAGTAACCCATTATCAACACAAAGTAGCTATTATACATTCAGTGAGCTACAAAACTGAATGTTGAAAATTCTATTTGCCAGAGTATAAAAGATGCAGTAGGTTGTGGACAATTTTTCCTACACATAAACGAGGAACTTGAGGGGGAGAGGGA
>Ga0123341_1004201_pt1 | contig 12580 bp, 9 predicted proteins | sample Turbeapinknodule_FD_89959 | JGI IMG/M metagenome (GOLD analysis project Ga0123341, IMG submission 89959) | Root nodule microbial communities of legume samples collected from Mexico - Turtle bean Mexico pink nodule | ecosystem: Host-associated > Plants > Roots > Nodule | place: Mexico: Nepantla... | reverse complement strand
TCAAATAAAAAAATATAAACTTTAAAAAAAATAGAACTACTAAATTTTTTAAATAATAATTTAATTATTTAAAGAATCTAAAATTATAATTATATAATAAGATATTTTTGCTTAGCATCACAAATTTCGTTTATATAATAAAACTTATACAGTTATATTCTTTTATGTCATCTAATTTTATAGTTAGTTTACCAAATATTTCTAATATAATAGATTAGCTTATCAACTCTAAACTTCTAAATTTTGAATTTATTACTTAGAAATTAACTTATCAAGTACAATTAGTTTATCAGCTAGTTTTATCCTCACACGCATTTATAATAATAAGTTTCTGTCTTGTAGATATACTTCGTTAAATATGTTGATTTAATATAAAATTTAAGACTGTTAATATTAAATAATATCATTATAAGAATAAAAATATTATTTTCTAGCTTCTAAAAAGTTAGAAGTGTAAAAAGAATATAATTAAAATTACAATTTTATAAAACTTTGTATTGTAACAAAATAAAAGTTTGTAAGAAAGTCTTAAAAATACGATAATTATGCAGTGAAATAAGACTCCATAATATAGCATTTGCATGAGAGATGATTTAAGAAAAGTATATAATAATACTATAGATAAAAAAACAATTTTAAATTTTAGAGGAATTAAAATTAAAGAATATATTTACAATAACTAGTACGAAGAAAAATCATTTGTGAATAACTAAAACATATTTAATGCTTTGCTTTATTCATAATTTTCTACCATTATATGTTTTGAGTAAAAATGCATTACATTAATTTTATTTAAATTAAATGTTCATTGTGAACAGAGAAAGGATATGTTTATAAGAACATTTCTAAAAGAACTTCAAAAAATAAAACTATTTTTAAACGAGTTTCTTAATATTATGTACTAAAAAAATAACTTCTTTATAAATTAACTTTGTGAATAAATAATAGATAAAAAACTATCTGATAGAATTTTTATGAATGATCTCGGGTATAAGTTACCTTTAGTTTAAGAAAAAAAGAAGTTAATTTCTATTATTATTCTTATTAAATTATCTTATATAAACTCTTATGGAGAATTTCGTCCAAACATGTTTTAAAAGAAGATTTTTTTCACAACTTTAATCTTAAAGATTAACTTATAAATTAACTCATATGTAAAAGTTATTTCATAGTTAGTTAGGTTAGATATGGTTAATATAATCTCATCATATTGCTTGAAAGTCAAGGTTAAGGATAAAACCGTGACGAAACATTGACCTCAGATAATACTTCAGATGTGGTACTTGACCCTCACTTAGGAGTCGAGATTAAGGAGATTTTTTAAGGACAAAACCGTGACAGAACACCGACCTAAAAAATGACGGTAATTAATCCTAATGTTTATTATCTTTGGATTTGAGGTTGGAACAATTTCAAATAATTTTTCTTCATCTTTTTTATTTTTAACTTGTTCATAAATTAAATTTTACTTATTGATGTTCTAACAATTTTAAATAATTTTTCTTCATCTTTTTATTTTTAACTTGTTCATAAATTAAATTTTACTTATAAAGAAGTGAAATTAATTTTTCTCTTCCTATATCTCCCTTATACTAAGTTTTTTTTTTTGAAATTATGAACGATAGTATACATCATCCTATCCTATCTAATGTGGGAATTCAATTATGATTTTTACTTCTTCAATCTCAATTTTTTCATTGCTCTCCTCATAGTAGAATAACAAAATTATTATTTTAAAATCTTTGCACTCTCTACAATAATTAAATTTTTTTTTATAGATTACACGTTCTAGAATTTTTTTGAAAAAATATTTTAAAATATGTTCTCAAGTTTTTATTTTAAAATATATAATTTGAAGTTGAATTTTAACTATTTTAAATTGATTTTTTGGGTATACTTAATAATAAACTTAATTAAGTTCTAAGCGTATCATAATTTTGATTGTTTTTAATTAAGTTTTATTTTTATTTTTTTGGTTCTATTGAGTATTACAAAATTTATATTCTTCAATTGAGTATCTATCATTTAAACATTTGGTTAATCGAATTACGTACACATAGTTTCTCTGTCAAAAATAACTTTATTCGTTAAAGAACACATATATTTACCTACATTTGTAGGTCTTTGAGCAGATCCTACATTAGCCCCAAACGTTGTCTCTAACTAGAAAAATAAATGTTAGAACTTGAGAAGCTTATTGACCAATTGATCCTTAAAACTCACTAGGATAAGTGGTATTATTAAACCAAACAAAATAACAAGCAATAAAACCAAAATGAGATAAAACACTTAAACTATAAGATAAATAAGCTTCTCCATATCATACAACTGCGCGCGCCAAATCCATGCAAAGGGTTTGGTAAATATGTCAGATTCTACCGAATATACAAATCTAACCCAACCATACATACCCTCCAATTATATCTTCCAAATCGTTCAAACTAACAATCCATCATTCATCTCCCAAAGGCAATTTTAATAAATATTCAAATAGAATAATTGGACTAAGGGTTATATATATATATATATATATATCCAAAATAAAGAGTCTTGATACTATATCAATCTTGTTATTTGTTTCCACATGTTAAAAAATATGATGTTTTGTGATTAATAAAAAAAAATGATATAACCGTTAATCTAAAACAACAAATGACTTTGTATTTTTTTAATTGAAAACATGTTAAATAATAAAGTTGTCATGTTCCCAATAACTTTGACATTATTATTATCTATAACAATCAAGGAACCGTTACGGTCATAACCATTAATGTTAGTGACAATGAAAATCTCTTATTATCCATTTTTTTAATAAACATAATAAAAATTTATTGTCATTTTATATTAATTATACCATCTTATTTTTCTTAATGTGTAAAGACAAGTAAACAAAATGATGTAATGTCACCAAATCAACCGAACAATTAGAAGACATTGAGTCATCTTGAAAAATATAAATTTTTTGAATAAAAGGAAATTAATAGAAACTTAATTAAAAATACCTAAATTTATATAATGAATTTTTGAAATAATTTTAAATCTATTTTAAAATTCTTGTTCAAAATGATTAAAGAAATATAAAATCTAAAACTTTTCGAAAAGCCCTTGTTTGATCCAATAAAGAGGGCCACCACTTTCATTCATTCAAAACTTGGAAGGCAGATTCTCCCTGCACCATATCATTTTGGATTGCACCCAATATATACAAAAAAAGACTAAAATATCCTTAATGAAATGAAAATTAGGGTTTAGATAATATGTGCACTCAACCCACACCCAACTCACCCAGCAGCCTTGCACCCTTCATTTTTATTCTTGCCGTCACTGTGGCTGTCGGAACTCGAAGCAACATTGAGACACTGCGACGACAGAAAATGAAGCCACCGGAGAAGGAGATGAAGTCACCGGAAAAGGATTGAAGCCACCGACGAAGCTACCGGAGAAGGAGACAAATCGCAGAAGGTGAGTTTTGAGGTTGTCAGTAAGTTCCGCACTTTTATCTTGAAAGTGTAAAAAGGGAAGAATGTCACAACGATAATCTTTAGGAATGTCAATTGATGTCGTCGCGGTGCCTCTGCTGTTTTCGAGTTCCGTTGCTGCAACAATCACGACAATAACAAGAATGGAGGTGCTTGGGTTGCTCTGTGTTTACGTTTCCAAGCTTCTGTGCGCTGCCTCACATTGACCACTGAAAAATTAAGGGTGCAAGACTGCTGGGTGGGTTGGGTGTGGGTTGAGTGCACATTTTACCTAAATCCTAATTTTCATTTCATTAAGAATATTTCTATATTGGGTGCAGTCCAAAATGATATGGTGCAGGGAGAATCTGCCAACTTGGAATTGTGAAAGAGGATGTTATGGGCCTCCATATCTTGTATCTTTGATGGATTCGTTTGTACCATTATGACATGAAATGGAAGAACATTCCACGATTATTTGACAAAAGTATTTTGAGAACAACATCATTCTGAATTGTTTCAAAAATTTAATTTTAATAATGGTAAATCTTATAATGGGTATTATGATGTTGAATCTGAAATAGTGAAAAATCAATTCTGAATTATGTGTTTTAAAATATTATGTATAAAATTATCCTTTTTAAATATATTTTTCTGAAAACATTCTAAAGTGTGTATTTTGAAAGCTTTTTAATACATTTTTTAAAAAGTGTCAAGATTTAAAAAAATATTTTTTGTCATTCCATTACAATAGTATGTAAAAATAATATAGGGGTGAAAACAACAAAAACCTTCGACTCTTCAAGCATAAGACATGTGCATTTCAACTAAACATGTTATATTGCACTTCCAAAAATGTTGCATAACATTCATACTTCATTATTTATCTTATGGACATCAATGTTCCAAAGTTTCATATTAGACTAATCTTACTCAAAGAAATAAATAAAGTTTGGTTAAAAATTATTTTCACCAAAAATCAGATTTTGATAATATTAGATTATTTGATATGAATCCAAATAGACATGACAATAAAATTGGGAATTTAGGGTTACGGAACGGAATAAATTCAAAACAGTAATAACAAAAACCTGGATAAAGGAAGGCGCCACAAATAAAGTTTGATAAGCCTAAGGATGATCGCCACAAGAATTAGTGGATTCTTGATAAGATCGCAAGATACAGGGAAAAACCCTAGCAGAGAAACACTCTCTAAAATTATCAAAATATTCGTCTACCTAATCTGAGTTCCAATAGTGTATAAATTACAAAGGTCTTTTCTTGTTTGTAAGAAAATAAGACAATACTACAATCCTTATATTTCAAGAATGATTATTGTCCCAGTGGTTAGGCTGATACTTTGTACTTGGTCCTAAGTTCAAATCCTAACTCCAAATAAAATAATAATATTATTTTATTTTAATATTCCAATCTTGTTGTTGTGCGTGGCCCTTGGGCTTGGATGTCCGCATCATTCCCTCCCTCTTCCTTGAATAAGTTTTTTAATATAAAAACTATAAAATTCTCTTATATTTTCATATTTTGCTTTCCAGGAACAATCTCCATTAAAATATTTAAATCTCATCCACTCTAAATTCATCGATCAAAACATTATATTTTACTCCAAATAGAAAAATTTCTAAATTTCTACTATTTGAAGTGATGCCAATTTAATTTTATTCTTTGAATGTGTAACAAATAGTAAAATAATTCCTAAATATTATCGTTTGATAGCTAAACTAATTTAATGTCAAATTAGTCCTTAAAGTTATATTTTGATTATATTATGGTCTATTGTGAGATCTTCTGTATATAAGGACTTATTCAGATTTTTGTGTAGTTTCAAGAATTAAATTAATATTTCACATATTTAAGGACTAAATTGGATTTTTTTTAATTGTTCAAATTTTGCTCAAACTTGCTCTAAGTGTTCAATTCTGAAATCTTTATTTGTGCTAAAAAATGAAATTTTAGAACGAACTACCGGAGACAGATAGTAAAGTAATTGAATTAAATAACTGTTATTCAAAATCTAAAGTAGAAATTAAAGTACAAAGTTTTCATTCAATTTTAGATTAAAGAATAACAATTATTTTAATTCAATAATTTTGTGAAACTCAACCATTAAACTTGGGCAAAAAAATATCAGATGAAATTCTCAGACTAGTTATAAAGGCAATTAAGCAACCATATTAATGTTATCAGATTCTGCTTTTCTGCTTCACATTTGATTAACAGAAAGATGCAACAAAGTAGTCATTTTCAGTGTAAAATAGCTGACACGATTTCTTATTTTTCTAAAACAAGTGTGCTAGCAGATAAAGTAGATAATACAATTCAGTGTCAGCTTGAATAGAATAAAGCAAGCTTTGTACACCAAAAATTCAATAAAAGAATAAAGCAAACTTCTTTATCTTGGTGATAGATTATGGCAAACATACTTGGTCAAAAAAAGAACATTGTACACACTACGTGTCATAACAACTTTTGCAATGATCTTGCCATATATACATATCATTGGATAGCAAGTCAATCAATACCTAACTGAATAAAGATTAGAGATTTCCATCTTCACAAGAAATGTGTTAATTATTCTTGCAACATAACATGCAATTTGCTAGAATGTACTGTTGAAGACACTTCAAGTGTTTCTTCCAAAAGCAGCATGGAATAGTGTAGATGTGGAAGATGTGCTCTAGTCCTAGAGTAGAAGGTAATAAAGCTTCATCTACATCAATACATTTGGTGTTTGGTATTGCCCATCAATGATCAAACCACCAAGATAAACTAACAAGACTTTCTCACCACTCTGACCAAAAACAAATCATTCTCTCACCCAGGGCTACAAAAAAGAAGGCCAGACGCCTTCTGGTTTTAATGTGCTGAAAATTGTACTTCCCATTATAAATAAATAAACAGAAATTCCACAGCATGAGAAACTACATCTAAGTCACTTTTGCTTGCTGCCATAAGCTGTACAATGAAGTTTGGTGAAGATGTAAAAAGGTAATAAAGTCTAATTCCCTATACACAATAAGTACTTCCAAATCAACAATGAAAAACAATCAGCTGCATCCTCTAGTGTTAAGAGAAGCCAAACAAACACATCAATTCAACTCTGATTTGAGTTCTGTTCATTTTGCACCACAGCTTGACTGTGGTTTGGAGGACCTGAACCTGAATCTGAATGAGGAGTGTTTGAAGATCGTGGATTTTGTCCTGTTTGTGGGATCAATTGAGGGCCTTGTCGCTGCTCTGATAAAGCTTGCAATCTTCCTCTCCATCTATAAAACTCCACAAGAATAGAACTCCCACTCATCACCACACCAAAACCAGCAAATGTAGCCAGAAGGATAGACAAAACGGCTTGCACATGAACCTGAAGGGGACAAAAGACATTAAGAGAGTCAGAAAGAATGCTTGGCCTTCTGCATGTAGGAGTCTCGTACACAATTTCATGCATCTACATAACCAACCAATGATGCTATGCTATACAAGCAAAATGTTGTGACTGGACTTTGGAATCAGGATATGCATAAACCAACTTAGATGGAATCAGATTGGATATCTATTGTTCCATTACGTTCCCCAAGAATCATGTTCTATGAAAATTTGGAGAGGGCATAGTTTCATCCGTACCACTTCTGATACTGTCGTTTTTCTTTTAGAGATAGAAACCTATTATTCTATTCTATTCATTTGATAATTTATGCTTCATTAAATATTGCCAAACTTGGTTTCAAATGAAAAATCCAGGTAACAAGAGTTTGGTTCAGACAAAAAATTCATTACCATGGAGTAAAAAATATGCGCAAAGAGAACCACCAGAGCAAACTGGACAGAAGCATAAATCCAGATGAACCTGCTTTTTACTGGAGACCAAAGTTTAAAACAAAAATGTTAGGACGCATAGATCAGCTAACCAATCTGGCAGAAAAGAATAAAACTAGCATCATGAATAAAAAAAACGTACAAAAATTACTTGTTGAGAATAAAAGAATCATTCAGTGTCATAATAGTAGAAATTGCCACATCATATTTTATACCATCCAGACCTCAATAAAGAATGCTAATCAATGAAATATACTTGCAGTTGCCAGGATCTCAGTCTATTACAACAAACAAATCGCTTTGACTAGTCCACCATTACAGATCTATAAAGGATGAAGCCTCTAGTGCCACTCTGACTCTAATGTATCGGTACTATCAATCATTTAATGAAATTTTATAAAATTCCCCCAATTAACAGTTTCATTAACACAGAAGAAGGATATGTTAGATAAAAGTCATTTAAATGACTGGCAATAGATGCATGAAAGTTTCAATGGACACTCGATGAGTTATTGAGAAAAGTATATTTACAATATTTACCAATGTTCAAACCTACCCATGGTTGATGATGTCATGGAGGAAAGTAGACCCAGTACACAGGAAAATGGAAGTGATATGGCAATTGCACCAGTGCCCATTTTTCCAACCTGCAGAGAGTTGAATAACTGAGCCGATACAAAATTGAAAACTTCATAATTCTGAGAGGACTGATGTTCTTACCAATAGCTGCTCAAGAAAGCAGAAATACGCAAGCATGCTGACAATGACAAGAACTGGGACTTCCTGCCATACCCTATTAAAATGAGCAGGCAAATTAAAGGTGTGCTATAATAATTAATAATCCACAGCGAAAGAATTTATAAATAAAGATATAACAAAAACACACTATTCCACTAGTAGTAGCTGCAGAACTTCAAGAAAAACTACTGACTTCTTAAGTATCACAAATGGTCTGTATCACAAACTATGTTTGAATCATGACGTAGCATGTGACTCCATTGCTTCAATTTCTAAGGCATGACAGTAAACTAGCTGGTCTGTATCTTAGATGGTATGATAAGTTGATAACCATTATTAGATGCATGAAGCAGTGGAGACGACGAAAATTTTGAGTTGAATAACAACAAACAAGTGGCAGGAAGGTGATTCAAAATCATTAAAGTGTGAATCTGCTGACCACAATAGTTAGTTAGCAAAGTTATCTAGAGAGTAAGAGATAGTGGGTTATAGATAATAGGAAGGGGGAAATAGGGAGGTGACTTGTCATTTGAGAGGAAATTAGACCTTTGAGCACTGGGAGGTACAAAACCCTCAAAGATCTTCATGGTGTGTGTTTTCTGTTCCACAAATTGGTGAGTTCGTCCAGATATTTTGTAATAAGATACCAGGTTTCTATCAAGGTCTATTAAGATTATATGATATCCAGTAGTTCCTTATTGAAGCATATTGTCATAATTCATTCACCAGAAAGATCCTTATCAAACAAAAGTGAATATACATGCCTGTATCCGGTGGCATCTTCCAGCTGAGACCTACTTGCACCATTATTCCGATTTCGAACACTTTGGATCCGTAATAGAGTGACAGGTAGGTTCCGAACTTCCTCCTTGCACACATCACAGGTCTTGTTACCCTTTATACTAAACCATTTAATAGCACATTCTTGGTGAGCCAGAGCAAGTTCACCTTTGCAGCTGCATTCCAACTTGAAGGTCTCACCTCCTTCACACAGATCAACCAGACAGATTCTACACACAGCCTCTTCTTCAGCTATATCTTCACCATTAGCATCTTGATTTTCTGCACCATGAACGTATTGATGGATTACTAACTTCGTGCAAGATATGAAGATGTAGGTGTTCTAAAATTACAAATTAAACTAAAATGTCTCCAGCCAGAGAAAGTGAGAATTTTTTTTTAAAAAAATCTGAGACTGGGAGAGTGTATTTCGTTCCGCTTTAAGGAAACAGTCCTACAAATAATCTGCTAACATTTTTGCATAATTGTCAATGCTACAAATGTTTGGAAAATCATAAATGAATCGATCCAGAGAATTCAAAGTTGACAAATAAAATTTTCCATGAGTGCAAAAGCAAATGTTTATAATGAGATACCAGTATCATTTGTTGAAGTGTCTACCAATTCATCTCTTTCCTTTACTCGAGGAGTGGAAGGAACAATGCGAAAAAATGAATCCATCCTCCTCAAGCTTTTATCTTTGTTGTTGGCAGGTACTGAAAGAGAGCGAGCTATCTTCCTCTGGGCTTCTTTTTTCTGCGAAAAATAACTTTTTAGGTTAAAACAAAGGTTATTAAAACGACTTATGATTTATCAACAACGACTACCAGATATAACTACAGAAAAATGGAACTTAAAAACATTAAATCTCACATTTAGAGGACCACCAACACTTCCACCATGAGAAGATTCGTTGTTTGATTGTCTAATTTCATCTAGTGGTAATGATGATGTTCTCTTAATCCTAGGAGTAAATATCTTAGTAAGAGACAATGATCTTGCAATTGAAGGCTTTTCTACAATGCCTGAAGAGGAAAGTTCTGGAGCTGCAGTATTTGCCTTTTCAACATCTGCTGCTGGTGTTCGATACCTGAAGCTCAGTTTTGGAAGCAGGCTTCTTATGGCTGATTTTCCTCTTGATGTTGAAGGCCCAGGAGAGTTATGTGTTGGAGGATCAACAGAGCGAGAACTCACAAGAAAATTCACTCTCTTTGGAGTAGGAGTGGGATTAGAATTTGGTGTTGGAGGCATTTTGATTGCAACAAAATCTTGAGAACTCTCTTCTGTTCGTGAGGGTATTTCCAGAAGAAGATTCTGTCGCTTCCGAGGAGGAACATGTGAGGTTTCTTCAGTTATCCCCATTGGATCATCAACCTACAAATAAATATGGAATTGATAAAATAAGTGCTGTGGCTTTGAGATACATGTAAACTATATTACACCTATAAAACTATCTAAGTAGTCAATGAATCCTTTTTCCCAGTCATAACTTGAAAGCCATCAAACTACAACAGAATTAGACTATATGAAACAGGGATACTGAGATTATCTTCTTTCTTAGAAAGCACATTCTTTCTCCTTCCAGCCTCTTCATTAACTCACCTCCTCACTTGTAAGTACAATGTCGTAGTTTTGAAACATGGAATTTTGATATAAATAAAAAAACAGTGCATAAAATATGTTCTGATATATTAAAGATTTGTATCAAATGAATTATAAAAAAGAATCAATCAAATACACAGTTTAGATAGCACTACAGAACATGCATATAACAAACTAGAAGTTAGAAAAATATTTAAATGAATTCATCTCATAAATCTTTTATTATAATTGTGATGAAAATATAACTAGCACTCAAACTGCTTCTCTTTAGCAACAAGAAGTAGGAAAGTGTATTTCAGATGATTGAATGTCGAAATCCTCCTAAAAAACTTCTCTATAATGTTTCAGGAGAGAAAAGTGAAATCGATATCTCTGTAAGATAAAACTATCTTATACACAAGTTAATTTATAGAAATTCTCTCGTATCACTTCTCCAAATCTTTTTTTTTTTATAACTTGTGCATGAGCTAATATTAACTTATGAAGTGTCTATTTCATTTTTTTTTTCTCTCCTATAAATCCTTGTGGAGAAGATCGTCCAAAGACTCTAAATCAACAAAAGAGTAGCCAAGATTTCCAAGAGAAAGGTATCATATAACATAATCAGCAATTCATTTACCCCAATTTTATTATGAGTGTAACATAAAGTCCCCCTACAGTGAAACTCAACTCTTATTTGCAATAAAATTCTGTTCCAGGGAAGATAAAAAGAGGAGACCATATCCAAACCAAAGCGCATAGGAAATTCTGAGCAAATTATTTAGTGATACATATTCATGGGGTGAACTAAATAATAGATGCTTTGCACATCAGATTCAAGTTTCTAACAGACTGGTTCCTATGGTGTCTGGATGCAAACTACATATGACATATTCAACTGCATAATTCAAAGTACGTGGAGGTAAGAACAACAGTAGCTGGACGCCACACACATAAGAAATCAGAACAAACACGCTAACAATTAAAAGGAATAAGATTCACGCCAAGAAACAAGACATTGCAGGAATAAATCCCACGTTTATGAAAAATATTCAGACAAATCAAGCTCTCAGTATTATAAAATATATGCATATGATATAGTAGTCCAAAAAATGACCCAATTATTGAAATAGAAAAATAAAATATAAAAAAAACAAACTTGGTCATTCGTAATGATTATTTCCCGTGTTCGTAGCATATCAACAACCAAACAAAACCAAAACTAAAAGAAGGGGCGACAAAATGATATTATTAAGAAAGAGAAGAAAACGAAAAAAAAAAACATATTCTAGTGTTTAAATTGGTGACTAGTCCCTGAAAAAAACCAGACCCTATGCCCCAGATTGAAGCTAAAGAAGATGCAAAACGAATAACGAAAAGTGGTACCTTTTGAACTGGAAGAGAAACTGTTCGTCTGCAAGAACCTGCATCATGTTCCTCATTCACAGGCTTTTCCTCTGCACTCATTTTTCTGTAGCAAAAGAATTGAAACCCAGAAATTGGAAATAGAAGAGCAAGCCAAATTGCAAAAAAAGATCAGTTCTTGGAGTCACCAATTATTCCCATACCACTTATTGCTGGGTGCATGGAAGAGATGAGTGATGACAAAGACAACATAAATAAATACATGGGTTAACAAAAAAAGAGGAAGTGAGTATAATTAAGCAGAAAGACCCAGCTTTGACATTTATGACACACTGGGTGGGGTACCTTTCCCTGTGATCTGCTGCCACTCACACACACTTCATAAATTATTCTCACCACTGTTAAAATATGCACAGAATGTTGATATTAAAAAAAGAAAAATATCATATTATAATAAAATGAGATTAATTTACGTAATCAAAGAAGTTTAGTGTATTACATGTCCATTTATTTGCAAAAACAAGTTTCAGTTCCCCACAAGACAGGAACTTTAAATAGTAGATGAGTGGTGAGAAAGTTAGGAGAAGAAAACAAATACTCCCAACTTCCCATGATCAATGACATTCAATGTCTTTTAAACTCACCTTAACTTCAAAACAAAAATTAAAGGATGCATTTATTACTCCCCTCCTAAAATGCTTTGGCTTCCAATTTTTATTCCAAAATTTTTAATATTTTATCATTTCTAATAATTATTATTATTATTATTATTATTTCTTCACTTAAATATAATATTATTAAGTAAGGATATATATATATATATATAT
>Ga0123341_1004200_pt1 | contig 12581 bp, 6 predicted proteins | sample Turbeapinknodule_FD_89959 | JGI IMG/M metagenome (GOLD analysis project Ga0123341, IMG submission 89959) | Root nodule microbial communities of legume samples collected from Mexico - Turtle bean Mexico pink nodule | ecosystem: Host-associated > Plants > Roots > Nodule | place: Mexico: Nepantla... | reverse complement strand
ATATATATATATATATATTCAAACTATATAATCTTCATTTTTCTTCTTAAGATAAAAATAGTCTTTCTTATATATATAAAATTCATGTTAAATATAATTAAAAAAATTTGATATTTCAATTAAATTAACATTAAAAAAATTCATTATCATTTATCATTATATAAAATATATCATAAAAAATAATAAAAAGGTTACAAAAGCATGAAAGGACGACACCAAAACTAAACAATTTATCAACATAATAACATATAAAATGTATTAAACTAATATATATATTCACATGTCTATCATTAAGTTCAACAATACATAAATATGAAAAAATTTAAAAATTAGGTGAACATTTATATGCACATAAAAGAACATACTAAACTACTTTTCTTTTAATATGTAGATAACATATAAGTCCACCCTTAAACATAGTGTAGGTAACCCACCTAGACATATCTTATCTAATTAATATTATGTATGCATGGATAATAATATATGCATTATAAATAATTAATTATAATCACTAACTAATATTACTACTAAAATATGTACCTTAGACACTCTTGTCCACTTTTTAGATGTTAAAATTAAGAAAAATAAATTGTACAGGAGATTTTCATCCCTCCTATCCTAAATATTAGGCACCTTGCTAATTCCAGTTTTCATCTGGGTCATTTTTAACTGTTTTGCTTAGTCAACATTTTTGTTTGAAATGAACAATTACTTTATAATGATGTGATGCATTTCTCACCATTGCAACTAAAAAGAAGCTGTTGTTGAGATGATGAGATTAGTTGTTGCATTAAAGGTAAGAAAGAACTCAGTAATGTTGTAGAAGATTATTATAAATTACTATTAATGATAATTCTGTAAGACTAATTTCATAAATTATCAAAACTTCCTTTCAATAATTATTTTTTTAAAGTTTGAATTTAATTATCTGGCTGGAGTGACCTCTTTATCACCACAATCAATTTTTTTATCATTAACATCTAGTTTTTAGTTTTTTTAATGTCTAAATCATTAATATTTTAAAAAATAAATATTAATGACTTTTTATTCTGTTAATGATTTAGTCATTGTTTAGAAAGTTGAATAGCTGAGTACGGAATTAAAACTGAAAAGTTTCAATGATAATGATAATATTTAATCATGTCAGATTCTTGTAGTAATCTTTAACATAATTTAGTTGTAACCCAATTCAAATTACTCTGTGATATCAGTTATAATAATAACTGATGGGAGTATACTTTATTAATTATTTAAAATAGTTCCGTTATTTAGATTTTAAAGTTATTAATTAAGATTTTTGTAATTAATTAGATATTAATTTAAAAATAATTATCAATAATTAAAACTAATTTAGATACCAATAATATTTTTAGTCTTTAGAATAGTATCTAATTTTTTTAATATAACAACTAATTATTTTTTTGTGTCTAAAATTGGTTTATGTTTAATAATTTTCTTGAAGTGTTATTTTATTATGACGGTTCTAAAAAAATACCACAATTATCTTATAATATGACACATTTATAACTATTATTTTTTTTATCAACAAAAACTAAATGAATAAATAAGAGGTTTTTCAGAGATACCTCAATTTGTATACAAAAGACATACCTTACACTCAAATTACTGACGCCTACACTCAAAAAATAGAATTCCTAGAAAAGTTAACAGTTCGCATACTAACCATTGGCTCAAGACACCAATCAGAGTATGAAAAACAGACGCCTTGCGCTTTGGACACAACCCATGACCAAACAATTCAGCTGTGACAGAGCAAAGATTTCAATGGAATCAATCCTTTCACTTTTGAAACCCCTCATGTTCCCGTGTTTCTGTAGTGATTTTTTATCTCCCTATGATCCGTCAAAGCCATCTCCACCCACTCGTAGCACTTAGACCACACAAGCCAAGCAACTCTACGCGTACAAAAGAGATGAGAGGTAGTTTCCTCCTCCTCCCCGCATAGGCAGCATATATTGGTGGTCATACCTATCCCCTCCTTACCAGATTTGCTTTAGATACTATTTTGTCTTCCATAACCCTCCATGTTGTGAGATTTGTAGATGGTTGTGCCTTTAACCTCCAGAAATCCACAAACAAATCCCTCTCCATCCCCTGAGAGAAATCCTTTAGAATTTTATATGCAGATTTAACTGTGAGCAAAATTGTCTTTCTGTCTTTCCACACCCAAGAGTCCTCTTGATCCATCCTTACCCTCTGATCTCCCTGAATATTACCCTCTGATCCACCTTTATAACTATTATATTTTGTATTTAATTTACAAGTGTTCTTTACTAAGTAAATTGTATTTTTTTCTCGCGTTTTTCATTTCTTCCATCTTTTATCATTAAAAGAAAAACATAAGTTAAGTTTTTCATTCCCTCCCTCCTCTCGATTCTTTTTTCCCAGGATAAAAATCATTTTCCAAGTGTTATATCTAATTTCCAAATCCTCAGCGTCTTTTCTCTTTGAAATCCTCCACGTTGTGTCTTCTCTCATGGAAATCTATTTTTGAAAACCTCATTGTGAACCCTCATGGTTAGCCCTCAACGCAAACCTTCAATGTTAACCTTCACCATAAACCATCATCGTGGAACCTCCTCTTGAACCCTCACACCAAACCCTTATTGTGAAACCTCTCAACTTCATCGACGTCGATCTCTCCTTCCTTCATACATGTCATCAATAGGAAGTAGAAAATGGTAACCTTTATTCCTCTCTATTTTTTTTCAAACAATTTATGTATAAATATCCTTTTAGAAATTGATTGTGATGGAGGACCATCCAAGCTATCACAAACAACATTCAGAAGTCAAGAGAAGAGGATACAACATTCCCAATTTTTTAGAATTCTCTCTTTTGATCTTTGTAAATATTTGTACAAAGTATAATAGAATAGCTTTTAGGTCTTGTATTCTAGGCCACATAGTATACAAATACATCTTAAATAAAACCTTAACCTAGGTAGAACCTTGAGTGCCAAGCTAGGGTAAAATAAAAGCTTGGAATACAAGTTAGGGTTTTAGTAACTTGTCATGCAAGTTTTCTAACCCTATAAATAAGGCTTCTCCTTAGTATAATTCAAACTTTGATTGTTTGAGTAATGAAATTCTGCTTTTGTTCAAATTCATATACTCTCTCTTATGTCTCCCCTGAGTTAGTTTCTCTTAGCAAACAACTTAGGCCTGAGTTGGAGTTAGCCTAACCTCTCCAAACTCTTCCTTCTCACACGGGCGAAACCTTCACCATATTTTTTCATTACCCTCAAAAAGACTTTCGTTGTTCACTACATCCATTCCTCCACTTCACACATAATTGAACATAGTAGTCGTGAGCTTCTCCATCGGATTGGGTTGTACTCAATCCTAAAAGCTATAGTACATGAGAGAAGTAGAAGGAAGACACAAATGTGAAAGATTTTTCAATTATGCTAACCTCACTGAGTGGAAAAAAGATTTTGTCATTGTGCAAAACCCAAATTAAACTCTTGCCTAAATTATAATTTGTTTGTTCTTTTAGAGTAAGATTTTCTTTTTGAGTAAGATTAAATCAAGTTGATAGTATATAATTCTAAGTGTTGATGATCGTCCAAGAATAAAGTGATAGTATCAACCAAGTTGATACTTTCTTTCTTTTGTTTTGTTCTCTACATTGTTCTAGAAATATTTAGTAATATCACATGTAATCCAATAAAGTTCATTTAATGTGATGCATTTTCGTGGTGGTTTTGGTTAGATCTAGGTCAGTTGCCTTAAGATTAATCATCTTTCAATTGATAGGAATGTTATAATTTTTTGTAGTTTAGTTTCCTTGTGTGTGTGGCACTACATTAGTCTGTTTCAATCCACAAAACATAAAATCTATTGTTTATTAAAAGTAGTTAAATATTTTGGTTGATATTTAAGTTGGGTACAGTTGGAGTTAGAGTTGTCATTGTTTTAGGATAAGGAATGACACTTTGTGAACTTACTGATACTAGGTAATGCCCTCTACTTCAAGTTGAAGGATGATGATCAATAAGAAGAGAAACATTGTACAAAAGGAGCATTCATGTTACTTTCTAGAAAGTGCAAGACAAAAAATGTAAACTTTACACACTATTTGTTTTAAGTTTGAATTGTGAAAGCAATATAACTCATTGCTTGGTAATTTATAGAATTAGTGATGCTACAATTTGTAAAATTTCCATAACATCTTCTTCAACTATGTTATCTTTTCATGTTTTTGAAGAATATCATTTGTTTGCTCCATGACAAATACAACTATTTTTTTTTTCATTTCTATACACTTAAACTTGTACACATACACCTATCACTTTAAGAATAAAAAGAAATACTAAACTTTCATTCAAATTACTACATTACTAACTGTTCACTTTTCATTGGTTATCTTTGATATTAACTCTTTTTTTTTCTTTTATTATGTATGCAAATTTGTTTGTGACTAGAAAATATTGAAGTATTTGTTGGATCAAGGACAATTTTGTATGTAATTTCAAAATGCAACTTGTGATTGAAAATTTGCACTAGCTATTTGGATTAGTCATAAATATCCTGAATTGAGTAAAGTAGAATGGTGATGTCATGGATTAAAATTTAAGAACACTTGGTTATATGAACATGTATATTTTTTTACCTAAATTGTATATATTATTTATATATTCTTGTTGTTACTAAGTATCATTTACCGTTCAAGGTATTCAAATAATTTTCTTCTAAATTAGAGTGATTCAATCCAAACTTTTGAAAAGTTTATCCAAAGATGAATAAATAAAAGGTGATACGCTCCTTTATATCCCTTGTTATTTTCTCTATTTTAATTATTCTTCACTGGGCTTACCAACGAAACTGGGTCGAACCCATGACCTGCTTTTGGCCCAAAGCCTAGCTAACCAAACCCAAATACTTGGATCGAGGTTCTGAGCACACGAGCTCTTCTGTCCAGTACACAATCCCCCCAGGCTCGAGCCGAGCTTGACTAGGCGAAGAGGCTTTCTAGCGCTTTGGCAGCTAACACGATGATTTCCTTAGCAGGTAGGTGAGGTGCAGTACACGAAGTGTTTCTGAGGTGACGTCTCACCACACTTAATCCAAAGCGTACACGTGGCATCTTCATCAATGGTGGGAAAATATTATTACTTGGCATTCCCTTATTCGAATAAGCCCATGCTCGAAACCTCACCCCTCTTCATTGTTTCATATCTCTAAAACCTCTAAAACCCTCTTCTCTTCTCTTACCCTTCACATAACCTTCACTCTTTAGAAACTCTTGCGCTTTCTAACCTCTCTTTCAAAAAAGCTTCCTTTAAACTTCTTCTTTCCAATCGGCTACCACACCAGGTATTCTCCCACTACTATTTCTATTGTCGAATGCTCATTTGTTTTACATTCATTTTCCTTTCATTTCGCATTCGCTGCCTGAACTGTGCTTGTATATGTTTGGCGTTAGTGCTTTTGCTATAGATATAATTGCGATGGATTACCATACCATGTATCCCTGGGGCCCAAAAAACTTTTAGACGAAACCTTCATCTATACCTCATGTGAACATGTTGTAACCTTAAAGAAGAGTGGTTGTCGCTTCGGTAAGGCGCATGATAGGTTTGTAAGAATATTTGTGTAAGGAATATGAGCTTGTGTGTTGCGATGAATCCTTAGACCTCGAGGGTCCATTCTGCTTCTTTTACGCCGTTGTCTTTAAAAAAGTCCTTCTGTGTCTGCCCCTGTCAGTTTTTGAAAAGGAATTATTAACCGAGCTCAATGTTGCTCCCGCCCACCTACACCCAAATAGTTGGGCATTCGTTCATGCTTTTACCATTCTGTGTTCCCAGCTCGCATTTCGCCAACTATGGGTGTCCTCGGGAACTCCAACGGTCATTTCACGACTCTTCAAAAATTGGTTTCTTAGAGTCTGAGGGGCAAGTGTACCAGTCGATACCGGACGAGCCAGTATTGGCCTCGGTGACCGACTGCCCGAGTCAAAGAACATTTCAATACATGCAATAAATGACAGTAACGACAGTTACAACAACACTTAATGAGTTGTATTCATGTCCCAAAATATACGGGAAATATCTCCAAAAAAATAGTTAAATACTGATTAGCTGAATGACGTTACGAATATTCTCCAAATATTACAACATACCTATATACCAATATACCTCCCTATTAATTAGGGACCATGATGCATATCAGTCAATAAATGATATCTGGTCCATCATGGCAAGGCCCATAACCAACAATATAAATAAAACCATCTGCAAAGGTGTAAGGTTCGCTTTTTACTAATTACCAATGTACACTCTTTACATAGAGTACTTACTTGATTTTCAGAGCACCCTTTTCAGGTCACCTTCAATCGAGCATCGACATTTGTGGAAGGAGGCTCGAAGGAAGGACTCAAAGAATTACCGACACGTCAGCAATTGTACACCCAGTTTTAACTATTATCTAGGCTGATGGCAGAAGGCCCAACACAAAACCAACCACTAGGTCAATGACAAAGACACCCTTCTATATATGTTCAAAAATTGCCATAACCTAGTGTAAATTGTATAAAGTTGTTTAGAATTTCATGGGCCATCTATTGGGCCTAGTAGCATAAAATAATTGGACTAAATATTTGGGTCAGGTAGCATAGATTTTTGGGCTTGTATTTGGACCAATGGTAAAATAGGTCTAGTTAGGGTTAAAAGTGACTAGTTACGGTAACAATTAGGCTTTTTTAAGCCCAATGTAACCCTAAAATGTCTAAGGTATGTTGGAGGACGAAAATTACCTTGGAATAGAGTGCATGAACGTACACATGACAACCTAGGAGTGGAAAGGATTTAGCATGGAAGGTGTGAGCTAAACATGGAAAGCATGACTTCACATGACATCTACTCACTAGAGAGTTCTATTTTGAATTTTCAAATTTTGGCTCCAACATGTTCAACCCTCTCTCCTATAAATTGAGGTGTTTGGCTCTCATTTCTCTAAGATCAAATATATGAGTGAATTGCTATCAAGTTTGCAAGCTTTCTCACTCCCTTGTCTAAACCTCTCTTGGATAAACACCTTGACCTTCTACTTCACCTCTCCAAGTGATATGACCCAACCAATCACTCTCCTTACCTCTCACGCATGTTCAAGGAAACCATAGCTCCATTGGAACCCTCCTTGTTCCATCTCCTTCATCAAGCTTCAGCCAAATCCAACAAATATTCAAGAACTTCAATCGGTCATGAAGGCAACACCATCATTTGGTATCTAGAGCTTTGATTCTTCAAGAGATAAGTGACTTCTCTTCATTTAGTTTTTGTGTTTTCTTCATTTCCGCATTGTTCATATGATTTTTTTATTGTCTTGTGTTTTCAATTCAAGTTACAAATCACTTTATGATGTTTTTTTTACAATTTTAATCAGTACAAACTCTTCCAAATTATTGAATCGCCCATTTCAATGTGCTTAGGTTTCCATTGAGTAAACTAAGCTGTTTTTTTACTTTATTTGAGTTGTTCTTGCTGTTTTAATCAGTGCAAATTAATTATGGTCGAGTCATTTTGATTTTTGAATTTATTCAAGTAATTTCTAGTCATGTTCATCCTACAATGTCATCAATTCCAATTGGTGCTTATTGTTTTTTATTTGGTTGTTTGTTTTTTATTTGAATACAATTTTAATTCTGAATTTGAAGCTTTGGTGCCTTTTAATTTTTCCATATTTGAGTTCATACTTGTTGTTAGTTCCATACAAGTTCAATTCCATTATGTTTTGGAAGTTTTCAATGTTGTTTTTAATTAAAGTTTAGGTTTTCCCTGTTTACAAGTTTATATGTTGGCTGAAAACGTTCATCAAAATTAATTGTGTTGGTGAAAAATTATGAAATTCTGGATTTGAGTAGTTTGATTTGTTGAGAAAAAGTGAAAAAATAAGTATATCAAAATAGAAAAAAAAAATGACAAATGAAAAACGAACAGAGTGTAAAAAAACATGACTCTGGAAAATTTGAATCAACAGTGAATTTGAAAAACTTATTGCAATTATTTAGCGCACAGTTTTTGTGAAATTCAAGCGCCTATTTTAAGGTTAAACACTGAAGTTTCTGTGGTTAAAATTTCAAATTCAAATTTGAAGTAATCTGTCCAACATAAATTCCGCAAGTTGAGAAAATTTTAGACAAATGTTTTGGTTTTATTCATCTATTCTAGTTCCATTCTCTAGGATTCAATTTGTGTGCTACCTTTTATTGTGAACTTTAATTTTTTACTTGTCAATTTCTTAAACACTCTTTCATGTCATTTCAATTACCAACTCCATTTGCAATAGTCCTTATTTTTAAATTTGAGTTTTGTTGCTTTGAAATCGTTTGACCTCTTTTGGTGGAAGTGACCTAAATGTGCTTTGGTGAGTTGTGGAGCTGAAAAGTTTTGGTGCAAGCTACATCACTAAAGAGGTAAAAACAGAATACCCAAGGTTGAATATCCTAAAGAGGAAAAGTAATGGACAACAGCAACCGCATACAAAAATATACACAAAATACCAAAAGGATCTACAAGTGGTGGAGTGCATAGAATATACATTTAATTTTTTGTGCATAAAAAAGGTTGACCTAATTTTCTTTGTATTTCTTTGAGTTGTAATTTGCAAGACTCTGATTAATTAGTGGATTAGATTCTCTTTAGTCGGTGAGTGTGTCTTCAAGGTTCAAAGTGCTAAGAAGCCTCATTTTAGGAAATGCCTAGTTTAAAAGCTTTCTAAATAGCAATTTTCATTTGTGTCTTTCATTGCTTTGCATATTTCTTGCATTAATTTTTTTTTCATCTTTGATTATGCTCTAAGTAAATTTCTTAGAGAAAGGTTTGTGAAAGTGTTGTGGATAAGTATCTGATAAGGAAATGCTAGGTACTTAAGAGATCCTAATGATCCAACTCCCTTTCCTGGGAAATTACCTACTTCACTCCCTCTATCTTTCTTTTTACTTTTATCACATAACTTTAAACATGTTATGATAGATCTCTTTCTATTATGCTTAGGTCAGTCATGAAGAGAAACCACAAATCTTGGGATGAGTACCTTCCTCATATTGAGTTTGCATATAATAGAGTAGTCCACAAAACTACTAATATTTCTTCATTTGAGACTGTATATGGTTTTAATCCTCACACTCCTTTGGATTTGCTACCTTTTACTAATCCACAAGAATTTGTGCCTAAGGAAAGGGTAACAAAAGCTGAACTTGTAAAGAAATTGCATGAGAGGATTAAGAACCAAATACAAAAACAAACAGAGAAATATATAAAAACATATCAATAAGGGGAAAAGAGAGATGATTTTTTAAGAAGGAGACTAAGTTTGGCTTCACCTTAGAAAAGATAGATTCCTTAGTCAGAGAAATTCTAAGATTAGTCCATGGGAGATGGTCCTTTCCAAGTCCTCAAGAAAATCAATAATAATGCATATCAATTAGACCTGCCTGAAGAATATGGAGTACATAATACCTTTAATGTGATGGATCTAACACCTTTTGCAGGTAGAGCAGATGAAGAGGTAGAGGCATGTGATTTGAGGACAAATCCTCTTCAAGAGGGAGAGGATGATGGCAGAAGGCCCAACACAGGACCAACCACTAGGTCAATGACAAGGGAGATTCAAGAAGACTAGGACTTTTTTAGTGATGGTAGAGACACCCTTCTATATATGTTCAAAAATGTCATAACCTAGTGTAAATTGTATAAAGTTGTTTAGGATTTCATGGGCCATGTATTGGGCCTAGTAGCATAAAGTAATTGGACCAAATATTTGGGCCAAGTAGCATATATTTTTGGGCTTATATTTGGGTTAATAGTAAAATAAGTCTAGTTATGATTAAAAAGACTAGTTAGGGTAACGATTGAGCTTCTTTGAGCCCAATGTAACCCTAAAACGTCTAGGGTATGTTGGAGGACGAAAAATACCTTGGCATGGAGCACATGGACGTCCACATGGCAGCCTAAGAGTGGAGAGGATTTAACATGGAAGGTGTGAGCTAAACATGGAAAGCATGACTCCACATGGTACCTTCTCATTGGAAAGTTTTATTTTGAATTTTCATATTTTGGCTCCAAAATGTTCAGTCCCCTCTCCTATAAATTGAGTTGCTTGGCTCTCATTTTCTAAGATCAAATATATGAGTGAATTGTTGTCAAGTTTGCAAACTTTCTCACTCCCTTGTTTAGACCTCTCTTGGATAAATACCTTGACCTTCTTCTTCACCTCTCCAAGTGATATGGCCAAACCAATCACTCTCTCTACCTCTCATGCACCTTCAAGGAAACCATTGGAACCCTCCTTGTTCCATCTCCTTCATCAAGCTTCAGCCAACTCCAACAAAAATTCAAAAAATTCAATTTGTCATAAAGGCAACACCATCATAGGTCCTCCTTACCTATAAGTACATAATAAATTGAAATTTAATTTGCATATCTTACTATAATCTTATTCTTAAAGCTTGCTTCTTATGTGACATTTGTATAAAACAAAACCACTTAATGAAGTCTGAATTTCTTACACAAACAATGTTGTAGTTTTTTCAATAAACATATTCAATGGTTAACTCAAAACTAGACATTATTTACTATAAATTTAATGATTATATGGTATGGAATTATCATGTATGGGGTGAAATAAAAAACCAACTCTCTTTTATTTTATAAAATAAATTATGTATGATAATAATTATTGATATTTATTAAATTTTTTAATAGAATTTTGTTTCGACAGAATAGTGTTTGATGATTTAATAAATTTGAGGTAATATTTTTGTTTTCTTATTTTTATTTTTGGATTAGAACTAAAATAATGATAAATATAAATATAGAAAGATAGAGCCAAAATTATGTTGAATTTGGATAAATAGATATTAAAGTAGAAAATATTATCTAAATCCACTCCTTCGATAATTAGAGAAGAATTTAGAAAATAAATAAATAAAACGCGTGAAAAGTACTTGTATGCTAAGTAAAAATATGTACTTCACTTTGTTTCTTAACATAACATTTTTTTAGGAAAAAAAAATAATTTTTAAAAATTTAAATAAAAAGAGAGAAATATTTTCCCTTTATTAATTCTTACTTTCAAATTGAGGAGAAATGATTTTCCTTTCTTGGGTTTTATTTTTCTGTTATAAACAAACAAAAATTAGTATAATACAATTTGATTTTCCAAAAAAAAAAAATTAAGGTAGCGACGGAAAGTATTTAATATGGGTTCTTGGTAGCAAAAAGCGTGCAGAGAGAATAGTGTCTGTTAAGAAAAAAAAATGAAAGAGAATAGACAATTGTACGGACAGTTTTTCTTTTAATTATTTCTTTGTTTGATTATAATGTTTTGATTGGGTTAGGATTAAAATAAAAAATAAAAATAAAAAAGCAAAGATGTATTTTGTATGTATAAAAATAAAAAGAGAAAGGCACGGAGAACTTTTCTTCACTTATTTGGATGAATAATAGAAATAAATTAAATTAAATTTAACTAGAAATTAAAGTTTTTATTAAATTTTTCATAACATAAAATAATTTATTATTTTTTTGCTATATATAGTCTTTAGAAAAACAAATATTAAACTTCTTTCCATCCAATTTTTTATGCCTCATTAATTTGATATGTGAAATTCTTGATACCATTTCTTTCTTATTTAGATTTATTTAATTTCCTTCTTTCCCTTATTATTTTCCTTTAAATGCATCAAGTACACCACCATAAAGGAACTAGGTATTATATAAAAATGGGAAAATTGATTTGATTAGACTTGAATCTCTGGAAATTAGACAATGATATTGGTTTTCCATTAAATTTGATGAATAGTTTTTACTCTACATACTTGTCTTCTTCACTTTATTATGCTAGCTTGTACAAAGTACGTGATTGTTTCTGAATATTACAAACTCTTAATAAAGAATGAGAAAAAGGACTCATTTTATGGTTCCCTCAGTTTAGCTTAGATAGAACGTTACGGTTTTAGAATTATATTTTCCTTTTTATATATCATATAATTTTTAAACAGAAGACAATCTCGTATTAGGGATGACAAAGTGGGGCGGGCCGTGCGGGCCGGTCCGCGGGCCGTGCGGGCCGGTCCGCGGCCCGCAGATAAAAAACGCGGGGCGGAATGACCTTTTCAACCCGCTAACCCGCATTAGCCCGCAACCCGCGCGGGCCAGTTGTGGGGCGGGGCGGGCTGGCTCGCAAACCCGCAAGAAAAAAATATTGACACTTAGTAGCAGCAGGGCAACCTAAACTAGGTCATGCCAATTAAATCAATTTCAAACACGATAAAGGAGCAAGACACCAAGGAGAAGTAAGTAGAGGGTATTTTAGAAGTTACTCATGACCAAACCATCAATTGAGTCAAAAGTTATCTTATTTTTATTGTATTATTTTTATGAAAAATTAATTAATTAATTGTCATTGTTTTAATATATGCAAATGACGGGGAAAATTATAATTATGAAAAAATGGATGAAGGTTCTACTAAGGTGGCATCCAATGTTATTGAAATGGAAGAATGTCAATAATGTTTATGTTTAATGTTTTTGAATTAATGTTTATGTTTAATGTTTT
>Ga0123341_1004199_pt1 | contig 12582 bp, 17 predicted proteins | sample Turbeapinknodule_FD_89959 | JGI IMG/M metagenome (GOLD analysis project Ga0123341, IMG submission 89959) | Root nodule microbial communities of legume samples collected from Mexico - Turtle bean Mexico pink nodule | ecosystem: Host-associated > Plants > Roots > Nodule | place: Mexico: Nepantla... | reverse complement strand
TTCTGGTGCTGTGCTTATTTGCTTTGTGTTTTGGCAAACTGATTTCTTAATCAAGTATTTCTCGAAGTAATTTCATTCTAGACTTAAAAGTTTGCGAAAACCCTCTTTAAACCATTCACCCCCTTCTAGTTTAAAGCCATACATTCTTACAATAATTGCTTATATTTTAATATGAAATATTACTAAAATTTGACACTTATCAACTCCCCCCAACTTAGAATCTTGCTTGACCTCAAGCAAAGTAAATGAATATATTTGAATTTAAATATCAAAACAACTTAATTCATTAAACAACAAATTAAATTAGAATCTTGTGATGCTTCGAAATTCAAATATAGAAATATATATATACAATCAACTTCCAGGATCAAATCAAAACAATAAAATGACAATTCATCCAAAAAGTGCGATCAGCTGAACAAGTGTGCACAATTAAGACAGGCTCAGAGAGATGTCACTTTGCTACACTATTCACGTCTTGTCATACAGAGCCACATAGGTCACCAAGGGCAAGAACTTAGTCTCTTCGCTGAACAGGTTACAGCTCGAGACTGAGGGGTTTGTGTACCGACCAGTCCTCGGGCGTCGTTGAGCGCTAGTGAGGTTGCGACCACGTAAGAGTGGTCAAGCAAACAAAGAGTGGTCAGACATCAGTCACCAGGATGTACCGACGTGCCACTGAGCAGTGTGGAGAGGTCGGACATCGAGACTCAAACAGCAGAGCTGGGCCACGAGAGGTGGACCCCAAGCTGCGTATCAATTATCAGTGGGGAGAAGCTTAGGTCACGAGAGTCCATGCGTGTGGAGTGGATGACGCGTTCAGGCTAACACAAGTATGGCTCCACTCGAAGATACGACCTGTGAGGGTCACGTTCCAGGGGTTGAGATGCATGCATGGCACGCGAACAGCTATGACGCTCCTAGGACGGGTGACCCCAGAGATCAGGTGCACGAGGAGGCATCCAGGTGGTCGTCCCGTCAGAGGTTGCACTCCAGTAAGGGAACCCCACGCGTTAGGTTATCCTAAGAGTGGGTAACGACGGTGTTGGGTCCCCCCCCTCAGAAATGCCATTTTGGGTAAAGTGGAAACCCTAGTTTCAGCCTGTATAAAGGGAAGTAACAAACTTAGTAAGATTCCCTATTCATTTGTGCCGCTTAACACACACAGTTATAGTTTTACATAAAGAGTTTTGGAGTTTCCTAGCCCTAAGATTGACTTGAGTGTCGGAGTGCAAACGACCTCTAGGGCGCCCTTTGACTTTGTATTTTCAGGTATTCAATCAAAGGGAAAGCATGTGCGAGTGCAGGGATTTTGGGCGTGAAAGTGACGTAGACGCATGTAGACTTATTTGGTCAACTGACAGGAACACAACAATGAATCTGCTTATCATAAAGGGATTCGTTGTTCCTGACTCTGCTTCACCTTAATTGTTATTTGAACAAGTAAAGTTATGTCTTGGTCAGAGTGGGAATAGCATTTCTCTTCTGCATGTCCATGGAGTTTTGAAAAATCCAAACATCTCAGAAATAGGTTCAAAAAATTGTCTTATCCTCAATCCCTTGAGTAGCAACTTTTTCAACTAGTTGATTTGAAAAATAACTATTAAAAATTTCTCATTTTTTAAGAAAACACTTCTTTCAAAAGAGATAAAGATCAAATGATCTTGAATCATTTCAAGAAGTGAACTAACAAGTTAAAAACTACTAGATAACACACACACATTAGTAGGGTCGTCAAGCTTTCCACATAGATTTGGAGGCATAAAAGAATCTTGTTCAACATGTTCTCCTTCCTTAAACATGATAAAGGGTAGGAAAATATCATTAAAGGTTTATGGTGCAAATATAACAAAAATTCTTGGCTCAAGGGGATATATATAAAAAAGGAATTCTAATAAGATAAAGGTTGGCTATTTGGCTATGGGTTCCTAATTAACACAAATGCCTCAATCATCTTCAGACTATTTTATAATGTAACAAAAAATAAAAATTAAGCAACCACAACCGTCAATTCATTAGTAAAACTCTCAAAACTATTTGAGGTTCACACATTCACATGGTTTAATTCATCTCATTCCTTTTTGTTTTGTCATTCTCTGTTCTAATCTGTCATCATGTTAAATTTTCATGTATCACAATTTCAACTACATTTGAATAGGGATTCAATCATATTTTCTTTTCTAACCTTTATTTAATTCATGCCACTATTTAATATTTAAACACAAAGTTCTTTTTCCTACAATTCAAGTTTAATATTCTAGTTTTTTTTTTATTAAAAAAAACTAGAAAACTAATTAAATATGGAATTTATTAAAGAGTAATAATCCAAACATAAAAAATAACAAAATAAGCAATTACAACAAATTTATTCAAGATACAAAATAAGCAAATAACCATAAAACAATACAACTGAAGAATAATATAAATAAATAGAAAATTAAAACAAAATTCAAATAACTGAAAAGAAAAGGAAATTAGAAAGATAAAATAATATTTTTGCTCAATCCTCTCTTCCCAAGAAGTTATCCAACTCTGTATTAAAATCTTTATCTATAATTGTAGATGGCCTTGCTTCATTTGTTGGATCTGCCCCCTGAATAATAGAACATGTCCCTAGGCCAAAATACATAAGCTTCAAAATGGTCGAGAGGCATATATGGATTGGGTTGCCTTTGAGGAATTTCTTTTTTTAAATCTTGCCTAGGCGAGATTTGTCTCGCTTTAGCCAGATTCCCTGCAAGAAAAATCAATTTTTCGTTCTCCAACTCGCTTGGGCGAGATTCCCTGCAAGAAAACTCACTTTTACGTCGTCCAACCTCACCTAGGCAAGACATATGACGCCTGGGCGAGTTCCTCTGCATAAAACTATGGTTTTTTAAAAGATAAATCAAAACAAAGATAACAAATCAACATAAAACTTAAATGTATATTGGGTTGCCTCCCAATAAGCGCTCGTTTCACGTCATCTAGCTTGACGCCTGCTTATCTCAAGATGGACCAATCCCTTTGTTTTATCCTTTTGTATGCATTTCTCCCCTACATTAAATTTTTTTAGACAATAAAAAAGATTAAAATTTACCTCATCATTTTTAGTTCTAACTTGAAGTTCTCATTCGTCAACATAACTATGATTCCAGTAGTCTTCATAAAGGGTCTGCCAAGTATCAAGGGAACCTCTTCATCTTCTTTCATGTCCATTATAACAAAATCCATAGGGAATATGAACTTATCCACCTTCCCAAGAACATCTTCAACAACACCATAAGGATATTTGGTTACTCTATCAGCTAACTCTAATTCCATCTTGGTGGGTTTGATCTCCAAATTACTTATTTTCTCCAGCTTTGCCAAAGGAATTAGATTTATGCTTGCCCCCAAATCCAGTAAGGCATTGTCAACAAATAAAGAACCTATAGACATAGGAAGATTAAAACTTCCTGGGTCCTTGGATTTTTTAGGCAAGCCTTTTTAAGTTACGGCATTGCATCTAGCTTTCTATTTATCTCTTCAATATAACTCATATTCTTCACGAATCTCTCAAATGTTGAATCTTGCTTTAGATTTCCTGCAAAATAATTTTTAGGGAACAAATTATCAAAAAACTTTCCCTCCTTCTCTTTTTTTGAAGGAGCATGATAAATCTTTTTCAAGAACACCTCTGATGGTGTTGCCTTTATGACCGATTGGTTTCCTTGAATTTTTGATGTGGTTTGCAGAAACTCAATGGAAGGAATGGAACAAGGATGACTTTTATGGAGCTATGGTTTCCTTGAAGGTTTATGAGAGGTAGGGAGAGTGATTGGTTAGGCCATATTGTAGAGGTGAAGAAGAAGATCAAGGTGTCTATCCTAGAGAGTCTAGGAAAGGGAGTGAGAAACTTGCAAATTTGGGCAGCAATTCACTCATATATTGATATTAGAGAAATGAGAGCCAAACACCTCAATTTATAGGGGAGAGGGCTAAACATTTTAGAGTCAAAATTTGAAAATTCAAAATAAAACTCTCCAATTAGAAGGTGCCATGTGGAGTCATGCTTTCCATGTTTATTTCACACCTTCCATGCTAAATCCTTTCCACTCCTAGGCTTCCATGTGGACGTTCATGTGCTCCATGCCAAGGTAATTTTCGTCCTCTAAAATACCCTATACGTTTTAGGGTTACATTGGTCTCAAAGAAGCCCAATCGTTATCCTAACTAGTCACTTTTAACCCTAATTAGACCTATTTTACTATTGGCCCAAATACAAGCCCAAAAACCTATGCTACTTGGCTCAAATACTTGATCCAATTGTTTTATGCCACTAGGCCTAATACATGGCCCATGAAGTCCTAAACAAATTTATACAATTTATTTAAGCTAAAGCTTCGCCCAAAAATAAAGTTGACTGGTTAGTCGAAACTCAGTATTCTTGTGTTCTTCTGACCAAAGCTCTAGTTTATGTTTTATTGAGTTAGAGGTCTTCTTGGATATGTTTGTACATTCCTTCATCCTAGAGTTGTCCTCTTGATTGGGCCTACAAAAATAAACAAAATCCCAATTAGGCCTATATTTGCAAAATAAATCCATCAACAACCTCTAGATCTTCATCCTTCTTATTATGTGGTTGTGTGTGGCTGGGGCCTCTGCCATAAACCTCTCTCCTTATTTTCACTTTTTTCCTCTTCACTTTTTTTCTGCGCTCTTTCTTTCTCATCTTTCTCCCCCCTTAGTCTCATTTTTTTCTTTCTTTTTCAACCACTACATTATTACCATCCCTTTATCCTACTATTCTACCATTTTCAGAGGCAATGTTATTGCAATGCTCTTTTGGGTTGGTTTGGGCGTTGGCTGAAAATTGGTCACTTTGTCTCTCTGCTAATTGTTTGGCAATTTGTCCCACATGAATTTCTATATTTCTGATTGCCATCATATTATTCTCTTGATTGGCCATAATAGCTTTCATGAATTTTTCCAATGTATCTTCAAATTTGTCCAGTCTTTCAGGAGCTGAAGGATATAAGGGTTGTTGTTGTTGTTGGAAAGGACCTTGATTATTGGATGAACCACTATCTTGATTCCACCCAAAATTTTGATTCTGATTGCTTCTCTAATCTTTAGAATAATTATTGATGTTGGAGAAACCACTTTACCTTCCCTAATTACCCATGTAATTTACCTCAACTTTAGGTGAATTGTTCTGATAAGAATAACGACCATTAGGATGATCACCTCCACAAAAATCACACCTGATTGGTTGGCTTTGGCTTTGAGATGAATGAATAGCATGCAATTGTTAGGGCAATTTAGCCATTTATGCAGTTAATTGCTCAATCTATTGCTCAATCGATTGTTTCTGCGAAATAACCGATTGTTTTTCTGGTGCTGTATTAAATTGCTGTGTTTTTGGCTAACTCGATTCTGAATCAAGTTTTCTCAAAGGAATTTCATTCTAGACTAAAAAGTTTGCGAAAACCCCTTTAAACAATTCACCCCCTCTCATTTAAAGCCATACATTCTAACATAACATTCAAATATGTTAAGTATTATCATTTAGGTCAGAACCTTAGAAGTACTTTCCAGTCAAATTTAAGATTCTAGATCATGGTAAACCAAGCATTACAAACAAAACAATAATATCAATCATTAATCAAGAACAAAATATTATGTTTAGATATCATCTCAATACATAAGAGTTTGAACATATTACTCTCAATCCTAAAGGGTAGAATTAGTTACACATGATGGCTATTACAAGCAGGGAGAGCAAGAAAAGAAGATCTAGGATGTTTCTCCTTGGCGATTTCCTCCTCTAATGTTTCTCACACCTCCGATTCTCCCAATTGGGTTACAATTCACTCAATGGTGTTTCCTTCTCAATCTTGCACGTCTAGGGTTATGCCTTAAGCCTCATATTTAACCTAATTTTCTTGGGCTTAAGTGACTTCTCGCTTGGGCGCTAATGGGCTAACTTAGGTGAGTAAAATGTAAAAAAGCCCAATGTTACTGGAGCAATCTCGCTCAAGTGAGAATGATCTCGCTTGAGCGAGTTTGGGGCAACTTTGGTGATGCTGGTGCATTCCAACTTTCCCTTTTTAGCTTTGTATATTTTCTTTTTACCCAATTATCTTCATTATTCCCTAAAATCTTGAAATTAACACAAATTTGGGAATAAATCGTTCTTATTTAAATTAAAATCACAAAATATGTAAACAGGTATAATTTCATAAATTAGGGGTTATTTTATACTTATTTTAGCAATTAATACCCATAAGTGCCTATATTTTAATATGAAATATTACTAAAATTTGGCATTTATCACACTAGTAGCTTCCAAAAAACTTATTGGATCATTTTCAACTAGATAAGTGTAAAAAACATATCCTAATGAGGTTTCCTTTCTTTGTCTTTCACTTCTCCTAACATCCTTACCCATGACATCACTAGCACTATCTATAGGTTGTTAAAAAGTACCACTACTCTTCAAAGGAAAGATATGTTCAAAGAACTCAACATTTTTCGTCTCTACTATAATGTTACGTTCAATTATAACACTATTAAGAACTAAAAACCTATAGGAAACACTATGTTCTGCATATCCTAAGAACATGCAATCAGATGTTTTAGAGGATATTTTCCTTTTCTTAAGATCAAGTAACATCACTTTAGCTAAGCACCCCCACACTCTTAGGTATTTCAGATTAGGTTGATATCCTTTCCACAACTCATAAGGTGTTTTACCAGTTTTCTTATGTGGTATCCTATTTTGTAAAAAACACGCGGTAAGTAGAGATTCACCCTGCAGATTATCAGTAGCATTAGAACAAATAATCATGGCATTTGTCATTTCTTTAAGAGTCCTATTTTTCCTTTCAGCTATTCCATTAGATTCAGATGAATACGGTGGGGTTACTTCATGAATAATACATTCTTCAACAAAATAATCATTAAATAAAACATATTCACCACCTATATCTGATCTAATTCTTTTAGTTTTCTTATTCATTTGGTTTTCTACTTCCGCCTTATAAGTTAAGAACATGTCAAAAGCTTCATCCTTATGTTTGATTAAATACACTTTGGTGTATCTAGAAAAATCATCAATAAATGTTACAAAATAATTTTTACCAGCTCTAGACATGGTTTGTTTTAAATCGGCAAGATTGGTATAAATTAAACCAAGAAGTTCAGTTTGACGTTCTACAAAATGACATGTTTTCTTCGTTATTTTAGATTCTACGCATATATCACATTTACTATTTTGTTTGTCATTCATGTTGATTAATCCTAGTCATTGCAATTTCATAACATACAAATAACTCACATGTCATAATCTAGCATGCCACACATCATACGAATCAACAATATAAACAAAAGATCTAGATTCATTAATAACTTCAGAAATGTTGAATACAAAAAGACCTTGATCACAATATCCCTTTCCTACCAAAAAAATTTATTTTTTGTCATAAGAATCTTGTCAGATTCAAATGATACTTTAACCCCTACTTTGCGTAGCAATGCTACAAAAATCAAATTAACTCTAATTGATGGCACATGTAGCACATCACTTAAAGCTAGAGTTTTACCTGATTTGAGCTTTAAAAAAGCCTTTCCTTTTCCTAGGACAAGAGTTGTCCTAGAGTCACCAAGATAAACTTGTTCTTCTCCATCCCCCACACTTGTGTAGGAGGTAAACCCATTTATGTTTGCACATATGTGTTTGGTAGCCCCAGAGTCTACAACCCATTTGCTCACATCGTTCACAAGATTTACTTGTGAAATGACTGCCACAATGGCATCTTCCTCTTTAGCTAGATTTGCCTTAGAAGGATAGTCATGTTTGGCCCTATGTCTGCACTGAGGTGCATGATGACCTGGATTTCCACATACAAAGCAATTTCTCCTTTTCTTAAAGGTGGGGTTAGTTCCATTGGGACGAGATAATTTATTATTATATTTATTTTTATAATCAGATTTTTTCTCGTACCTTTTTGTTGATGGTTTGTCTTCTACCATGTTTGCTTTGGCAATCAAAGTTTTGGCCCTTGTAGCTGCACACTCCTTCTTATTTGAGTCTTCAATAATGATGTCGGTGATAAGATCTGATAGTGACATTTGTTTGTGCCTATGCTTTAGTTGTTTTTTGTAACCAGTCGAAGATTACATAAGCTTTTCGATCAACAGTTTGGACACAAATTCATCATGCAAGGCTATACTCTCAGCTTTGATATCTTTAAGCAGCTTGTGCTATTCGTTTATATGAATTTTTATGTCTTTGTCTTCGATCATCTCCCTGCAATAATAGTTCCTGATCCCAAACTTTTATCTAACAACGTCTTTGGCAATGTATCTAAGGATAAGGGAATACAAAATATATTTTCCTTCCTTATAAGAGCAATAAACATAGAACAGATTGTTAGATAATGCATCGAGGAAGGTGTGACGACATAACTTATTTCCATGGGTCCAAGCATCAATTTGTTTCACAGTCGTGCTTGATTCGGGTTTAGAAATTCTAAGTGTAAAAGCGACTCCGTACATGTCCAACAGGGTAGACACATGTTCTTACCAGCGTCGAAAATTCTGACGAATGAAGACTTCAATTTTCGAGACGTCCGAAAATGGTTTCGCAAAAATGGTTTGCATTGTGGAAACAATGTTGATGTTTCCTGAGTAAAGTTGTTGTTGTTCGTATTGTTAACCATAAGTTCTTATGATTGTAGTAAATAAGGCAGTGAAGTTGTGAGTGAGATGAAAGAACGAAACCCCTCTTTATATAGGGAGAAGAATCCACATCCGTTGCATATTCACAGCCTAGATTAGTGGCACGTTCCATTAACTGGCCGTTGGAAACGGAGCAACCGTCGGAACTGTGGGGAAGATCGCGAAGAAGAAGGAACACAAAGAAAATGAAGGGCGTGAACCTTCCCGGTCGTGCGACCATGATTCTGAGTGGAGAAGGCAACGTCGTACGTCAATCTCGAAGCAGATCCAGTCTTCGGTACACTTCTGAGATCTCCTCCAACGACATCGAAAAATCACTAAGGTTTGTATGTCAAAAAATAACACTTAATATTAAGAGTTTGTATGTCAAAAAAAAATTTAGTAGAATTGATATAGGTTTCTACTTCTGATGTCAAGAATTTTTAAACGGGTAGTGTGATATGGTAAGCTTGCATGAATAGTAGATTTTATAGTTGTTAATATTTTAGCAATTGTGGGTTGTGTCAATATATGTTATCATATGTCATAAATATCATACTTAATGAATATTTTTATTGTAAAATTGACTATTTAAAAATAGTTATATTTTAATTTTACTAAATTCATTATGTGATAGTTAAGACATGTTATCGCGGTTGACCTTCGGGTTGACTGGATGGGCAAGCTTCGCTTATAATCTGTCTCTTCTTGGTGCACTGGAACAACACTCCGTTGAGACAAAGGAGACTCTGCCTGTTGATGACACTCTGACAATCAAGTCAGTGAGAACATACAAAATAATAATAAGTTTTAGTCTCTAGTACTTAGAAAAAACCTCTCTTTATCGGGGCTCTCAAGCCCCTTTTATAGTTATTCCTCTAACAGCTTTCACGCACGAGAATATAATCTCTACTGAAAGTATAAAATAATAACAAAAAACCACCTACTCACGTGAACCTTTCATGTTTGGGTGCTAACAACAGGAAAATATTTTGTTCACTAACACCTTTAGTCACGGTGCTAACAACAGAAGAGAATCTTGTGCACCATTATTCTCAGGTGCTATGTACTTATTTAATAGTTTTATATATTCAACTAACAACTTTATGCATATATTTATTTAACTAACAACTCTGTGTATATCAACATTTATATTTAACTAACAACTTTATATTAATATATGACAAAACTTATTATTTTCTCTATTTTAATTATTCTCCATCGGGCTTACCAACGAAACTGGGTCGAGTCCATGACCCGCTTTTGGGCCCAAAGTCGAGCTGACCATACCCAAATCAAAACTGAGACTGAAACTACTTTATACACTTATTGTTTCTTTGCCCCAGTACAGACTTGAGCGTCGGAGTGCAAACGTTCATCAAGGCTGTTGATCAAGAGTGATCAAGGGCTTTGAAGAATCCAAATCCAATGTGTTTGATGCAAGGCTGGAGTTGTTGTTGTGTTTAGGGTAGGATCTGGGTAGTTTAAAAGTGTAATCCACTCTTTGTTGAATATAAAGCTAATGTGTTTTTAAAAACGTTTTGAAATTAAGTGTTTTTCGAAAGGTTGTTAGGTGTTTTTCAAAAGGTTGAAAACTATTTTGGTTGTTTGACTTGCTATCAAACAAAACAATCGATTGTTTCGTGGTACTTGAAAAATACTCAAGTGTGATCCTAAAACCTTTTTTCTATGGCTGGAAAACTACCTTTTGAGGAGGGTGTTTCAATTAACAAACCACCTCTGTTTTGTGGTTTGAATTATAAGTATTGGGAAGCTAGAATGAAAATCTTTGTTGAATCCATTGATCAAGGAATTTGGGATGCAATTGAAAATGGCCCTTTCATTCCTAAAATTAAAAAAAATGGATCTTTTATTAAAAATCCTTGGTCCCAATGGACTAATGAAGAAAGTGAGAATGCCAAGTTTGATTGCATTTCCAAGAATATAATAACTTCTGCCTTGGATTCTAAAGAATTTTTCAGGATCTCAGAATGTGAATCTGCTAAAGAAATGTGGGATACACTTAAAGCAACTCATGAGAGTACCATTGAAATAAAGAAAGCAAAGACAAGAAGTCAAGCAAGAAGAAAAAGGAGGCAAAATAAAAAATGTCTCAATTTGTGTTTCATGGTAAAAAAGGAAGATGATGCAAGCAGTGGAAAATTGATGGAAAGCATGCAGCAGTGGTATCTGGACAATGGCTGCTCAAAACACATGACATGAGATAAATCTAAGTTTATGAGCATCATCTTCAAACAAGAAGGCCATGTAACATATGGAGACAACAACAAAAGAAGAATTCTTGGAAGAGGCTCTATAGGAGACAAGAGTATCTTGCTTATTCATGATGTCTTGTATGTAGAAGGACTAAAACACAACTTACTTAGCATTAGCCAACTATGTGACAAAGGCTATCAAGTAATCTTCAAGACAAACTCTTGTGAAATCTGCCTTCCAAACTCAAAAGAGGTAATGTTGATTGGTAAGAGAATCAACAATGTCTATCTCTTGGATATTTCTTCTCCTTGTTCTATTGGTAGTCTTCTTTCTAAGTATGATGAATCTTGGTTATGGCATAGAAGAACATTCACATGAATCAGTTAAACAAATTAATATCAAAAGATCTTGTGATTGGGTTGCCCAAGCTTAAGTTTGAGAAGGACCACATATGTGAAGCATGTCAAAAGGGAAAACAAGTTAAAAATTTCTTCAAAATAAAAAATGTTGTTTCATCTTTAAAACCCCTTGAGCTGCTCCACATGGATTTATTTGGACCTTCAAGAACCATGAGTCTTGGTGGCAACTATTATGCTCTTTTTATTGTGGATGATTTCTCTAGGTACACATGGACACTCTTATTGGAATTAAAGAGTGATGCCTTCTCTGCCTTCAAAAAGCTTGCTTGAAGGTTACAAAACACAAAAAACAGCAACATTGGTTCTATAAGGAGTGATCATGGAGGGGAATTTCAAAATGAGAAATTCAGCAAATTCTGTGAGAAGATGGGGATCTTGCACAACTTCTCTACACCAAGAACTCCTCAATAGAATGGTGTAGTTGAAAGAAAGAAAATATCTCTTGAAGAGTTAGCAAGAACCATGCTAAGTGAATCCTCCCTACCCAAGTACTTTTGGGCTGATGCTGTTAGCACCTCTTGCTATGTGATGAATAGAGTGCTAATAAGGTCAATCTTGAAGAAAACTCCCTATGAACTCTTCAATTGAAGGAAGCCAAACATTTGTCACCTAATAGTGTTTGGATGCAGTTGTTTTGTTATGAACAATGCGAAAGAAAATATGAGAAAGTTTGATGAAAAAGCTGATCATGGCATCTTTATTGGTTATTCATTAAATAGTCGTGCCTATAGGGTCTACAACAAGAGGCTCATGATTGTAGAAGAATCTGTTCCTGTGGTGTTTGATGAAGTTGATCACAAAAACATTCAAGCCTCAAAGAACAACACAAAAGAGGATGAGGAGAACATCAATTTGCAGAAATTGGACTGCTGTGCATAAAAACAACTGGTTGATTCATCGAAACAACCAATTGAAATTCTACAGCAGAGTGAGTTGCCTAAAGAGTGGAGAATACCAAGAGATTTGTTAGTGGAGAACATCATTGGGCAGATAAAGGAGAGTGTTTCTACACGTAGCTCTATCTCAAACTTTTGTAGGCACACTACTTTTGTCTCTCAAGTTGAACCAAAGTCTATTGAAGAGCCCTTAAAGATGAAAAATGGGTGGAAGCTGTGCATCAAGAGCTGAATCAGTTTGCTAGGAATGATGTGTGGTTTCTGGTTCCCAAGACAGATGAGATGAACATCATTGGATCTAAATGGGTTTTCAGAAACAAGCTAGATGAAGCTGGAGTAATTACTAGAAACAAGGCAAGGCTAGTTGC
>Ga0123341_1004197_pt1 | contig 12582 bp, 9 predicted proteins | sample Turbeapinknodule_FD_89959 | JGI IMG/M metagenome (GOLD analysis project Ga0123341, IMG submission 89959) | Root nodule microbial communities of legume samples collected from Mexico - Turtle bean Mexico pink nodule | ecosystem: Host-associated > Plants > Roots > Nodule | place: Mexico: Nepantla... | reverse complement strand
GATAATTAATGATATTATGAAGTTAAAATTTACAGTTGTTATATGATTTTACAGTTGTTAAAATTCATAACATAATGTATTTGATATCTTATATATATATATATAATTGTCTTAAATTTGTGTTCTTTTATAATAAGATTGGATTAGTTTTAATATTTAAAAAATATAATTTTAGTTTTAATATTTTAAAATTATGTTTTCTTCGTTCCATTAATTGAGTGAATTAGAGGGGGCAAGTGAAAGATTGAGAGTGACTGTTTTTATTTGGAAAGGAAGAAGAAAATTGATGAAAAATTTAAAATTACTCAATAAAATGAGAAAAAAATTAATAATTTATTGGATTTAATAATGGATGTAATATACGTAAGGTGTATAATATATGTAGAGAGAGATGTATGAGACTATATCAAATTTGCCCCCAGTAATCTATAGTCACAAGTCTACTCTTTTTCATTTGGTCGTTCTTTCTGGAACGGAGTTTGATCATATTTTATCTAAATGTCATAAGAATAGAGACATCCAGCGTTACCAACGCTCCTTATCTCCATCTCACTGCATATTTAAATGTTAGATTGAAGAGTTTAAAAGTACTCTTGCTTCTTCTTTTTTTCCGTTTACATTGAAAATTGCAAATATTTGACTTGAACTTTACACGATTTCTTCAATTTCTGTGTACTACATTAATGAACCAGAGAAGACTGTTCTTCCTGCTCCTTTTTCAAAGAAAAGATAAAAAGATATTTTTTACATTTTGTATGGGTGTGAAGGAAGAAAGTCTAAATGTGATTATACGCCTCAGAATTTTTGGTTCACGGATATGGCTCCAAATTGATTCAAACAACTTGAGGAGAAGCAACTTTTTTGGGCTCAGAACAGTTGTGCATAACAGCTGTAACAAATAGGAGACTGCCAACATGTTCGAATGAACTTAAAAGTCCTTTTCTATCCAGCGGTGTTTTGGATAAACAAGCTTTGAATAAACACGAAACTTGGAAAAGTATGCATAAACACCAAAATTAGAAAATTATGAATAAACACGAAACTTAGAAAATTATAAACGTGGAGACGCGAATTTGGTATATAGTAAATTCGCAAAAACTTGTAAAAAATACAAGCAGTTAAATAGAATTGTATTGCTATTATTCTTTGCTGCAAATACAGTGTTATTTGAGAATGCCAGGAATATGAATCAACATTGATGATGAATGCAACAATTATCATCAAAAATAACATTTATTGCATTTTTTTTCTGTCATTTAACATTGAGACGACAGATAGCAAGGTATTAATAGACACGAGCCTTGGGAGGGAATGATTCAACCTCATCATCCAATGTATTCAAATGCACTGGCCTGTAGTCCAACCGGACCTTCTCGTTCTCCCAGTATCTGCAAATAAATGCACATTTAGCTAACATGAAATTTAATGACACAAGTGTTTACTCCTCAATTGAATAATTATAAATAGTACAACTTAATCAAAAGCAGCACCACGTTAGCCGACTCCACCCATTTAATCTTTTAGAATAGCTGGTTAATTGATATTGAATCGATTAATCAACCCTTGATGGTCATGGTGAAAATATTGATCCTTTTGATCTGTATTTCAACCTGACATAGCTCTTACTTGAAAGGACATGATAGGGTGTTGATCATCTCAGACCTCCATTCTTAACTTAAAATAGTTGGTTTCTTGACAAATATCATGCTTATGGTCAGAATTAGGATTCAGTAATATAACCAAAATATCTCCCTCACACCAAATGATTGCCCTAAGATTTCCACCTTCTCTAATCCGTTGCAAAATACCAAATTCTTACTTCTCTAAATTAACTGTAATTGAGTAAAACATCACTATCAGAGACAATAGCAGTTAATTTGCCAACCAAAAATGGAGCATGATCAATTCGGGTTTCATCTCACCACTTGAAAATTTAAGGGTGATTACTAAGACCGCACTGATAAAAACTACAATGTTACTGAAGAACTTCAAGCAAGGAGCCAAGGGTGAATTCGAGGGAATACAAACACGAGATAATGACAATATCATCCCAGTCACAAGTTTGTTAACTTAATGAGTGACTTGGATGGTCCAACGATGTACGAGAGTTGAGAGCACTCCAGTTCTTACGAAACAAAAGGTTCAAAGACAGAAAGAACATGCTCGGTTGAGGACCACTTTAATAGATCTACCCCATTACCATTTTTAGCTGCACGATTGCAGTTGCAACTTGCACCAAGCTTCTAAGGGAGTTCTTACAGTTTTAAGAATAGTTATTACATAAAAATGACGGAATGATGATTCAATTTCACCAACAAAATATAGCACAACCCATTTGATCCACTTGATCAGTCTCAAATTTGTGTTTTTAGGCATTTAGCACATACTCTGGTTAAATCACACCAATGAAAAACAAAATAGAAATGGAAGAGTGGTCATTTCATTCCTATCTCTACAAACGAAGCATAGGAACAAATATTACACTTCCATTTCATACCCACTCCCATTCCTTTCCATCAATTCAAATTACCTAAAAGGATCAAGGTTCCCGATGGAAATAAACAAAATCAACTCCAACTTTACTACTCAAGTTTCTGCTTTTGTAAATAGAAAACCAAATAAACTGTATGAAACATGACTTACCCCACAGTGTGTTTCATCCATTTCTCATCATCTCTAACCTGCAGAATCCAACATTATATAGTTAAGTGCACTATTCATGTTGATGGTATGAAATTTGCATGAGTGATAGAAAACTGACCTTGAAGTCTTCACGGGCATGAGCTCCTCTACTCTCTTTCCTAGCTTCAGCAGAGTACATTGTGATGCAAGCATTTATCAAAAGATTTTCCAACTCAATAGTCTCAATCAAGTCGGAGTTCCTGTGAATATATAGCCAATAAACTTAGAAAATGAACATCCATGAAATATTAGGACTATTCATCATTTGCTAAAATGGAATTACCATATTAGACTGCGGTCCTTGACCTTAACATCTTGGAAGCTCTCCCACGTTTTATCAATTAATTGACAACCTGCAACGCAGCAGATAAGTTCAGAATAAGGAGATAGTTGAGGAATTAGCAAGAATTAAACACACCTTGTTAGGGGGGAAAGGATTTGACAGGAGGATAAATATGCATAACAAGAAGTGGATTACCTTCTTCTAATGTTTCTTGTGTACGGAACACAGCCGCATTGCTTTGCATCACTCTTTGCATATTCAACCGAATTTTTGAAGTTGGCAATGAACCATTTGAATTTCTCAATTTGTCCAGCCATGCAATTGTTTTCTGACCAGCATCTTTCTCTAAAGGCTTTTGTTTCTCTCCTGCAAAATGGATGACAGACACTTTTATAATACTAATTTCAGTGTACACGGTCTATTTCCAAATAGGAAAATAATCTTGCCTGGTCTATGGATTTCTGCAACTCTATTTGCACAAGCTCTACCAAAAACAACAATATCCAGAAGTGAATTTGCACCAAGCCTATTGGCACCATGGACTGATGCACAGGCTGTTTCCCCGGCAGCCATCAATCCAGGAATCACTGCATCTGGATTGTCACCTTTAATGGTAACCACCTGAATCACAAATAGCATTAATTAGATACAGCTCAAAATGAAATGACAATGTTAATATTTTTGTTGTCAAAAACGAAAAGCAAACAAATATTACTTGTGATGCACAAGCTTCTATTCAAATATTGTGTAAGAGAAGAGCTGAATGAAGGACAAAAGAATGTGGATTGGAGAAAAGTAAGCATAGAGCACTAATTTATCAAACAATCAATAGAAGTAAACAATGTTAGAAAGAGGTGCAGTTCATGTTTTGAATGTTAAAAGGATTCAATCTTCACACGTTAAATGCATTTTCACTGGAATTAGGTCTTACGGCGTAGCACCCATTTACTCTATGCCCGGGAAATAGTCCCCTGAGACTACTTAGTCTAAGAGATTAGGGAGATGGGGCGGGATTGCTCAAGTGAAATCGACTGATTGTACAGTGCTTGGGTTATGGCAGAACATCTCTCTTCCCCTCCCTTTAAATTCAACAATTATAGCATGATCAATTATCCCAGATTTTTCTTCTCTATTTCATAACTTTGTATATTTTCTTAATCTTTCAATTGGAAGTCTCATTTCAAACGGCATGCATGACTATACCTCTCCATAATGGTTTGTGGGAATACCGCCCATGTTATAATGTACAGTTGGCAAAACAGGAATGGGTTCCTTTGTAACATCCACACCAGCAAAAATAGCAGCAGTTTCAGAGATTCCAGGAAGTCTCTCCTTGAGCACATCTGGGGGTAAGTGATTCAAGTGAAGATAGATGTGATCTTTCAGGGGTCCTAAAAATAATTTCCAAAAGTTAATACAAGCGTACTTAAAAAAAAAAAACATCAAATTGTCCAAATATAAATGAATATTTTCCAATTTCCAACATAATGAATAGAGAGGACACGATTTTCATCCAACTCAGATGATTCATTCATTTGTAGGAATTAAAAATAAAATATAAGTCAGAATTTGACCTAAAAGTTTACATCTTTAACACTCATTTTCCTGAAGCCTACAAAGTAATAGCAATCAAACTTCATGTATGTTAATATAAACTTTTTTATGAAGACATGGATATTTCAGTATAAGCCAACGTACCTACACCACGACCTTCCCGAATCTCCATAGTCATTGATCTTGAAACTACATCTCTTGATGCAAGATCCTTTGCAGTAGGGGCATATCGTTCCATAAATCGCTCACCCTCACTGTTCCTGAGAATTCCACCTTCACCACGAGAGCCTAAAAGATCCAAAACTTAAAATCAGAAAATGAAAAAAACACAGCATTCCAATTTCATTGGACAAGGTGCTTGTAAAGTGAAAACAAAGGCATGAACATGTAGCAAATAAAACTTTAACTGCAGACCTTCTGTTATAAGGCAACCAGCTCCGTATATACCCGTTGGGTGAAATTGTACAAACTCCAAATCCTGCAGAATTTATGAAATGCGTGCGAATGAGAAAAGATTAATCCCAAAAAGACATCAAATTAATACGGAAAAGCAACCAAAAAGAAAAACACACCTCAAGAGGGATACCAGCACGTGCAACCATGGCATTGCCATCTCCGGTACATGTGTGTGCTGAGGTTGCAGAAAAGTATGCTCTACCATAACCCTGAAGCATGATAAAAGATCTCACCTATCCTTCATAAGTGAAATAAAATAAAAAATATATACTGTCCAACATAAGAAGGCTATGTTACCCCTGTAGCCAAAATTGTTGAAGCAGATTGGAAACGATGCAGTGTTCCATCCTCCATATTCATGGCAATTACTCCCTGGCAAGTGCCTACATATCCAACATAGAAATTAGTTAACTTTATCATCAATCAAAACATACAAATTCTCCCCCACCATACTAGTTTGATAAAACAATTAGAATTAAAATAGATAACAAATTACGGTCAGTAAACAAGTAATGTGAAGTACATGGGAAATTTGCTCATCAAGGCCCATGAATGCTAAGCCCTTGTTAGAATAATTGGTTGCAGATATTAAGTGAAAGAAAGTTGATTTTACAAAAACTTACCATCATTATTCATTAAAAGATCCAATGCAAAATATTCCACAAAAAACTGGGTATTATGTCTCATAGCTTGACCATAGAGAGTGTGCAATAAAGCATGCCCAGTTCGATCAGCAGCACATGCACATCGGTAAGCTTGACCACCTGTATCATAGAAACAGAAGGATACCAATATCAAATCTCTTCTAAAAAAGGGCTGAAAATCTACACAAAATTCTGGAAATACCTTTTCCATAGTTCAAGCTTTGACCACCAAATGCACGCTGGTATATTTTTCCATCCTCTGTTCGGGAAAATGGTAAACCATAGTTCTCAAGCTCGATGACTGCTTTTGGTGCTTCCCTACACATATACTGGATGGCATCCTGATCACCTGTAGGCCATAGAGCTTGCATTAATTAAGAAACAAGGGGGAAATCATACTATTAGATAGAAAATTGACGATTTTGTTTTCACATTTAGGGAAACAGACACAGGTATCATCTTATTCATTAGAGTTAGACTGATTTTAAGGCAAATAAATTTCTACAAGCAAGGATATTTTTATGGCAACGAACTCATAATTTTTTTTGGCACACAGGAGATGTAAAATTTCAAAGATCGAGATAGTTTATACCTAGCCAATCACTTCCCTTGACAGTGTCATACATGTGCCACCTCCAGTCATCTTCAGTCATGTTTCCCAAAGCAGCATTTATACCACCCTATATTTATTCTCACGAATTAGTGTTGCCAGCATATTCAGGGGAGGGGGAGAGTTGATATGATAGTTTCAACAAAATATACTTTGGTGCATCACCCAATACTTGTTATGTCATGATTTGTAACTAACTGTACAAGCACACAAGAACAAGGTGCCAGGGGGACAATCTGAAAATGATTCTCTAAAAGCACACAAATTGCAAAGGAATGGTTAAATCATCATCCATCATTGATACGCACTAAACAATATATTATATTGCCAAGTTTAAATTGTAATGAATAGAAAATGAAATTAAGCAAATGAAGAATGAATTATGGAGAAGGGAAGCGGTAACAGTATCAAAGTGACCCAATACTGTAGTTAGGGGACACTTACAAGTTACATCACGAGACATACATAAAATTGATATCACAACCAAAGGAAGCTAGAGTCACTTTCAAGTAGTTTAATTCATCAGCCAATAGATTCATTTTTTTTTCATAAATAAACTTCAATGGGAGAACCTTTACACATGGATACTAGTTACACTACAGTATAACAGTCAAACGACCCAATAGCGAAAACACAAAGCAGAACAAATAGCCACAATACCAATATAACTAATAAACAAGCGAAAAAGGTGTTAGCAAAGCCCTCATACCTGAGCTGCAACCGTGTGTGAACGAGTGGGGAAGAGCTTGGTGATACAAGCAGTCTTGAACCCATGTTCTGAAAGTCCAATAGCAGCTCTCAATCCCGCGCCACCAGCACCTACGACAACAGCATCATAAGTATGATCCACCACAGTGTACGAGTTGTTAACCCCACTCTGCACAGCACACAAAAAGGATTCAGCTTCCGTGAAACACCATCCGCATGCAAAAGATCCAATTTAAGAGATACAGAAGGCCAAAATGAAAGGAAATACATTGAAGTAAAAGAACAGGCGAAGTAATTGAGTGTGCGCGGGCTAAAAGAATAAACGGAAATGGTAAGATCGGTAAGAAAGAGAGAGTCTCATACGGAGAAGAATCTAGAAGGGTAAGATCCGTGAGGATGATTGGAGGTGGATCTGGTGGTGGAAGCAGCTCCACGAAGTCCCCGTGCGATGCACCGCCACATTTCCGCCGCGAACTCTGCTTCTTTCGGCTGAGTTGGTGTTGTCTCCGATTGAATACTGGAGATTCCGACTCTGTTTTCGTGCGTGTGCCTCCCACCCTTTCTCTTCTTTTCTCTGTTTTCGCTTCTCACGCCGTCACAAAGGGAAAGTGAACAACGTTTCAATAGCGAACACGTGGGGCATACACTATATTGGAGATATTTAATTAGCTTTTATTAAGTGGTAATTACACATTATACTACAATTTTACTACCTACGCTGCACTTTGTATTATAAATAGGTTGGGAGATTTCCTTAAACTTTTTTTCTTTAGGTATTTTTATTTTTATTTTTTAATTATTTGAAATGATCAATAATTAAAAAATATATCATAATAAATTTGTTCATCGTAACATAAAATTTAATTAATACATTTAAAAATACTAATTTATCATTATTTTAAGTTATAAAAAACAAATATTTATTATGTGTATTGCATAGGTAAAATAGTAGTTTGTGGAAATGCCGTTTTTGCGGATAATTATATAACAATTAAATTTTATGATAAATGCTAAGGTTTTCCAGTCAAAAATAATTAACATGAATATTAAAAAAATTATTTTATCTGTAAAAAAAACATTTAATAATTTAAATTATTTTATAAGATGAATTGAATGTTTTTCATCTGTTAATTTTAAACCTAGTTCACAAATGCATGAGTTCTTAATCGGATGTTTATTTGAATTTTGTGTAACTTCAAATATCAAACACATATTAAATAATCTACACAGAAGTTCGCTTGTTAAAAAAAAGTTATTTAACCTAATTTTATAAGTCTTACAATTAACATCACATTATTATCCTTATTTATATTTATATTTAGTTTACCTTCTAATTATTTTCTCTAAACTTTTTTTTTCTTCTCCCACCTTTTTTATACCTTTCATTGCACCCCTACTTGCTTCCCTTCCAAATTTTATAATATCGGTTCGTGAGTGAGAAAAACAGTTGGAAGTACATTGATCATTGTGCACTGTTGAAGAGCTAAGTATTTATTGTGTATTTTTGTTTATACGTTCGAAAATACAATTTTAAAAGGGTAAAAGTGGATTTTCAGTTTTTATGGGGGTGCAATTGGATTTTATGAGAGTGCAGAATGAAAAACCCAATTTTCGAATGTTATGGTATCCAGAATAATGTTCAGAGGACTGTTTCTTCCTGCACCTCCATATCTTCTTCTGCCACCTCAATACACATCATGAAAATATAATTTTATTCTTTTTTGTCATCCCCATAAACTAGTTTCTGGATTATGTAATCCATAACACATTTGAAAAAAGACTTACGGATTACATAATCCATAAGCTAAATAAGACTTCTGGATTATGTAATCCAGAAAGTAATCATGCATCTCTGAAAAGACTTCCGGATTACATAATTCAAAAGCTAATTATAAATTTGAAAAATAACTTCCAGATTATATAATCCAGAATATTAAAGAGAGATATTTTTGGAAGTTGAAAAATTTATGGAGGTGAGAGAAGAAGGCATGGAGGTGCAGGAAGAAACAGTCTGTTCAGGGATATAGGCCCAAACCCAATAAAAAAAAGTAAGATTTCCTTTTTAGGCAATTACTTTCTGCACCATATCACTACACCCAATTCCAGTGAAAAGACGAAAATGCCCTTAAAAAATTGAATACATATAAAAATACATTTCAGATTCCCTTTTCCAAAATATGTTTCCAGATTTTTTTTTTCCAAAACAAATTTTTTTATTACGGATTTTCTTATCCAGAATACAATCACATTGGAGAATTTATTGTAGTTATGATAATTGTTACTGAATCCAACATTGAGCAGTTAAATAATTTCATCATACACAAATATATATATATATATGAGCTTAGTGTTTATAAATACATAGCCTGTTTTTATTACTGGCTTAGTAATAAAAAATACAGTTAATTTTCAGGGTGAAGCTAAACCACCAATCAAAAGTTGTAGACGGTAAGCTTAAATCTTATGAAATAAATAATTCACTTGGGAGGGAACATAGAGAAAAGTTATAAGCACTAATTAATCACACGCTTGATAGCTCATCACCTCAATTTATTCATGACCAAGTAACTTCAATACCATCTCCAAAAAAAAACACTTCTCTTTTATATTATTTTAAGTTTTCCAAAATGTTTTTTAAGTTGTAATTAACAACTTGCCCACTTTGGCATGAAACATGGTATTTTTGTGAGGTAAGCAAAATGGAAATAATGTACCCAATCCACTTTCCAATTGTATCATTTTGGAATCCAACAACTAAACATTTTCAAAAAAATGCCCTTGTAAAATTTTGGATTACATAATCCGGAAATCATTTTTTAAATTTGTAATTAGTTTCCAGATTACATAATCTGGAAGCCCTTTTTTAGATACATAATTACTTATCCGGAAGTCTTATTTAGCTTCCGGATTATGTAATCCGGAAGTCTTTTTTCAAATGAGTTTTCAGATTATATAATCTATATAATCCGGAAACTATTCTATGGAGTGATACAAGAAGGATAAAAATGTATTTTCATGTTGTGTATTGAGGTGGCGGAAGAAAATATAGAGGTGCAGGAAGAAACAGTCTCAACAGAATTCAAATATTTGTTTTTTCAAATGTCAAAACGGGACATGAAAATGAAATGGACTGGATCCAATGTTTTAACGGGTTTGGGCCTATAAAAAACTCACTTCCAAGTTTTACTTATTTTGATTACTCGAGAAAAAGAAAGAGAAATTTGTTATCAAGTGATTTCCCTGCATGTTCAGGGAGAAGTATTTTCCTGCAATTTTTTTTTTGTTTTCCAAAAATTCATTAAATACACAATTTAAACTCTAAAATAAGTTAATCAAAACTCAATTTTGTATGTACCAATTATTTAGAGCTACATATACATATACCTTGGTGGTGTGAATAGTGGAATTACCTTTGGATAAGGCCAATTCTTAATTAATCAAATAAAATTGCAGAAATTAACAGCATCTCATAAAAACAAACAAGAAAATAATCCATCTTCAATAAAATAATCAGCCAACAACAGAAAATAACTAACTTGCAACTAACATATGTGAAAAACTATGTAGTGGTGTATCTGTAATAATTTGATTCGTTATGGATTCCCGGGACCAGGAGGAGTTGGATTTGTCGGTGAGCCAAATATTTGTTTTGATTTGGAGCCAAGCAATGGTTCTTTTCTTGGTTGCATAATTATTGATTCCACGTTGCTCTCCATATTTTTGCAAACCTTATTAGCCTTCATAACTATTTAGCCTCAAAACTCTTTCTAGGACTCTCAGAAACTTGGTATTTTTGGATCCGTAATATTAACGTGCAGTTCCGTAGGCCACTGCTGCTGAAAAGAGAGGACGAAGATACATCGCTGCGACCAGAAAGCGAAACTTAACCTAACAACAACCACGCTACATGCCAAATGTAACCTCACAAGAGCCCTCAGATTTAACACTATTTACGATTAAGGCATGGAGCCATATACAGTGTTTTCACTTTGCTGCTGCTGCTACTTCGTCGAGTCCTCACTAATTTCTTTTAACTTATTATTTTTGGCCTTTCACATATAAACACACCTTGTTCCGTGTGAAGCCTTCGCAAGACTTTTTTTTTTGCACCGTAATGGCATTATCCGATGAAAATGATGTAGACCCAATAAGCTGCATGTTTCAATTTCACTATTTGATGAAGAAAAACTTAAAAAAGAAGGAAGAAAATGGTGGTGAATGGAGCAGGCTCCGGTGGGGCCATCACCAATTACTCAATTAATAATCACGTCACACCAAAGTCAAAGGGTGCAATTGGTGCATATGGTTTACTCGCAAATTCACATCTTATATTTTTGGTTACACTTTATGATTCATTCCATTAGTCCCAGACCCCGTTGCAACATTTATAGCCACTACCCACCCAACACCAAATGAATCTGCCTCCCAGATTGCAAACCGATGCAAGAGAGTTATATAAAGTATAAAAAAAAAAAAAAAACTCCCGAAATTAATGCGTCGTATCTTTCTGCTACTCATTTAAAAAAATTATTCGAAAAGAGGAATTTGCAAGAAGATACAATAATGATGAACAACGTTGGATTGAAACGTATTCCATAATTGTGTCCTGCACGGGTTCATGTTGGGGATGGCGTAAAGGAAAGCAACACAACGTATACATTTTTACAGAGAAATTATTAATTATTATTATTATTATTATTATAATAATAATAATAATAATATAAGTAGTAGTAAGAAAAGAAGGTGGTAGATTACAACAGTGGGCATGGAAAATAAAAATAAAAAAGAATAAATATTGAGTGGTGGTGGGGATATATAAAATGTACAATGTGGGTGGGCAGTAAAAATATATAGTAGAGGGTAGAGAAGAGAAGAAAAGGAAAGAAGTGGTCCTAATCCCTGTGTTTGTACAATTGTACTTAATATTTGTCTTCCTCTTCCCTAGTTTTTACTTTTTTATATTGGGTGAACTAAGTAAGTTATTTGAATTTAAGGAACTTAGATCAAAGATTGGGCTTGGACTCTAATGGGTAGGCCCTTTGGGAAGTCCACAAAAGGGTAGGCAAAAGCTTCATCTGTTTCGGCCAACTCCCAGTGGTAGTTGATGATCAGATGATGAATGAAAACCGCCATTTCAAGCTTCGCTAACTCCGATCCCGCGCACAGCCGTGACCCTCCGCCGAACGCCAGAAAGTTATTGTTCGCCGCCGTGCTCTTGTTGCTCGGACAACCTCCACCACCACCGCTGCCGCCATGGTTCTGCACCATCAATAATCATATGAGTGAGTTAGTAAGTATTAATAATTTTGAGATTGATGTCACCATGTATTTGTTATCCTGAAATGGATCATTGGGAGTTGTATTTGATTTGAAAAAAAAGCAGAGATGCACGTGCAGGTGTGGGGCCCATTTCCACATGGGCATTAATGATCTGGAACCTCAGGACCTGGCCACACGTTCACAAAACACCCATGCTCATCATCATCCATCGCATCCACCTGGACCCACCTCCGTACTGTTCACAACATCCCCTTCGCCGATCATGACACTTCATCATCTCAATTCTCAACCCACCACCACACCATCATTCATACTTATGCAGATGAGATGGATGGATGGTTGCATGCATGGACCCACTTGATCCT
>Ga0123341_1004196_pt1 | contig 12583 bp, 8 predicted proteins | sample Turbeapinknodule_FD_89959 | JGI IMG/M metagenome (GOLD analysis project Ga0123341, IMG submission 89959) | Root nodule microbial communities of legume samples collected from Mexico - Turtle bean Mexico pink nodule | ecosystem: Host-associated > Plants > Roots > Nodule | place: Mexico: Nepantla... | reverse complement strand
TATATATACCCTCTATAATAGTGTAAAAAATATCTAAATTTGTTGAAAACTTATGTTCAATGCAAGACACATATTTGTTTATCTTTTTAGATTGTTATCTTCTGTTTTGTGTTTGTCTGTTAGGTAATTTTCTCACACACTCACTCTCACTCTTTTGCGTGTAAAGAAAACTTGAAGATGTTTTACCTTTTGAATTGATATTTAAACTTCGTATAGTCGTTTTTTTTTTATTTGTTTATCTATTTTATATGTAAAACGAAATTTAAATTTATTTTGATGAATATATGTAAAGAAAAGTTAAATAATTTTGAATCTATACATTTACAAACTTAACTGTACTACATAATTAAATCATAAAATTAATAATTACATTGAACTAAAGAACTATTTCTAAACGGATACATTTATATATTTGTTTTTCAAAATGTATATTGGCAATGATAAACTTTTAAATTATTAATTATAATTTAATAATTGTATTAATAATATTAGTTAATGAATAATTATTATTCATTATATAATTCCTTGAAGAGTGGTAGCAAACTAAGAACGTATGGTAAGATTTGATTTTGTTATGGCTTACGATTACCTAAAGTAGGTAACGTGTTGTACTCCTCATTATGGATTCCCTTCCATCAACACGCCATCAACCTTATACCATCTCCTTTGCTCTTTGCTTCAGTTTTTAAGCACTTGGCTCTATCATTTTCCTTCTATTAATTTCCCCTATTCATATATTTAACTAAAAAGTGTAAAAGCAACTACTTAGGTGAAGAAAAAGATAAAGTGGCAAAGTGGAGAGTGTGTCCACACACTGGACTTCACGGCATCTCTCAAAGAGTTTATGCTTTGCTTTGGCCTCCTTACCACCCAAACAAAACAACATGTAACACATCATAAATGTCGTCGTCTTCGTTCGTTATGCATAACCATGTTCCACTCACTCCTTACTATTTACTCTTATTTACACCTTACAACCCAAAGAAGTTTCCTCTCTTTTTATTTCTTTTTTCCTTTCCTTTTCTGTTTGTCTTTCCAGCTAAGTAATTTGCGCAAACAAAACCAGAGATGTATTATTGTGTGGAACAAAAGGTGGTAATAAGCAGAGAAGGCCACAAAAATCACCATGAAACCTCATCATCATCATTTCACCTTCTTTTTCATTCTATCATCATTCTCTCTACTCCCCACTTCCCAAGCTACCAACACAACCCAATTCCGCATTCTCAATGAAACAAGAAGGATTCTCCACCAGCCTTTCTTCCCGGAGCTCTCAGCTCCGCCGCCACTCACCCCACCGCCGCCTCCGCCACCGGATATTCCTTCTTCTCCCGACATTCCTTTCTTCAATGAGTATCCCGCGGGGCAGCCGCCGCCAGTGCAGAATCTTCCTCCCTCGACAACCTCCGGTGCCGTGATCGCGAACCCAACGGCGACGCAGCCCACAAAGCCGGCGAAGAAGGTGGCAATTGCGATCTCCGTGGGAATCGTGACGCTGGGAATGTTCTCCGCATTAGGCTTCTTCTTGTACAGGCACAGAGCAAAACACCCAGTGGAAACTCAGAAACTCGTTTCTCGGAGGCTTCCGGAAGATTCTCCGCGGGCCCCACCACCCTCGAGCTTCCTCTACATTGGGACGGTGGAGCCCGCCAGAACGTCGCTCACCGAACCCAACGGAACGAACACTATCACTTCTCCTTATCGAAAGCTTGATTCTATAAAGCTTAACTCCGATCACCGTTACCGCCCCAGTCCAGAGTTGCAGCCGCTGCCACCGCCTCACAAGCTGCCGGACGAAAGCCACTCGCCGCCGGCAGGTTTCTCCGACTCATCGTCTTCTGAGGAGGAATGTTGTGAGACAGCATTTCATTCGCCGCACGGCTCGTCGCTAAGCCGGGAAGAGAATTGTTTCACCCCTGTCTCGCGCCACAGTTGCCTTGCCGCCGCCATGCCAGCGACGGCGGCTGCTGCTCCGGTGGTTCCTTACTCGAAGAGAACTTCACCGAAATCCCGGTTCTCCGCTCCTTCGCCGGATATAAGAAACATGGTCTTACCGTCGATGAAGCATTCTCCGGAACCGGCACCGGCACCGGCACCGGCGCCATCAGCTTCAACCAAATATCAGCAAATAGAAAAATCAACTACTTTGGGTCCTTCTAGAAGACCAAAATTCTCATCGCCTCCCCCAGCACCGAATTTGACTCATCTCATTAAGCCTGCTCCTCCTCCTCCTCCCCCTCCCCCGCCGCCGCTGCCGCCGTCGCGGAAGGGTTGGTCTCCGTCAATTAGTACATCTTCGTCCTCTGTGTCAAGGAAGCAGCGAGAGTCTTGGTCTCCAAATGAAGGAGGATCTTCTGCTAACAGTGTTAGTGTAAGGAAAGGTTGTTCTGAGGAAGTTGAGAAAAGACATGCAGGTGATGACGTGGATGGAGTGAAACCCAAGTTGAAGGCTCTGCATTGGGATAAAGTTTGTGCTACTTCGGACCGTACCACTGTGTGGGATCAGTTAAAATCCAGCTCCTTTCAGTAAGTAAATTGAGATCAGTTATTAGTTACTGTGATTGTGTGGTGTGTGGATTAATGTTGGTTTGTTTGTGCTGTGTAGGTTAAATGAGGACATGATGGAGACCCTGTTTGGCTGCAAATCTACTGGTTCTGCTTTTAAAGAGAGTGTAACTAGAAGATCAGTTCTTCCGCCTGTTGAACTCGAGAATAGGGTGTTAGACCCCAAGAAATCCCAAAACATAGCTATACTACTAAGGGCACTTAACGTCACAAGAGATGAGGTGTGCGAAGCTCTTTTAGATGGTAAGTTTATTTCTTCATTTTTTCTTATTTCTGGACATCGATAGTAATCAAACTTCAACTGCACCAAAAATCGGATATTTTGTTGCGTTGTGCAGCTTTTTGCTGGCCTGATCTCGATTGTTCTTGATTCACGGGTTTATGTGCACCTGCCAAAAAACAAACACACTGTACTTGCTCTTCTATCTGTTTTGAAAATATTAATTTTGTTAAATTATTTAATATAGGTTATTTTAGAGGATATAAAAACAAAGCAAAACTAGGTAACGGCAAATTTCAAAATGTAATATGAGATTCAGATCTAGTTCGTTAAACATACCATGATCTGGTCATTAACATCCGTATTAGTATTACCATGATCTGGTGTCATCACGGTGACTCTTTCTACACTTTTTACATGAGATAAATCTCATATTCATTATTTATAAACTCTTTTTATTTTCCCTTCTTTTTGAGGATTTTTTTTTTGAGGTTGATATTGCCGTTGGCATCTTAGTGGACCAGCCTAGTACGGTAACACTCTTCTCAACTACCCAGCTTTGCCTTTTTTAGCTGTAACGGTCAAACTTCCCTAAAAGCAGTGTCGTACCTGTTTCACGACCGTGATTGTGTCATCATAAAGACGGATCATTTTACTATTTATGTTCCACTCTTCTAACCCAAATATATTCTGTTCTTTATTTCCTGAGTATATTATTTCTCTATTGCTTCAGTCTCACTGTTCCTTTATTTTATCTGTTTCGGATAATTGGTGTCATCCAACTTGCATGGCATTACTAATTTCTAATCTGATACATGATATCAACTGAAGATAAACCAGCAACTCTCCCTTGTAGCTTCTTCACTGTAACCTTCTACATACTAAATCATTCAGTTTTCTTTTTCTTTTATCTACTCTTCCTTTTAATATAATGTTCGCTTGTTTCTTCTTTTTCATTTATGACCCAATCATTTTTTTAGTCTTAATTCATTACATTTATTACTAATTACATTTCTTTAATCTTCTTAATAGTTCATTATATTTATTATTAGTTACACCTCCTTAATCTCATAATTTATATTAAAATAGTTTAAATATGTTAGAAATATTATTAGATTCATCTATTAAATAAATTTAATTATGGTATATTAATCTTATGGGTTAGACAAAAGAAGTAACAGAAATATTACTGAGATCAGGTATAAGAAGATTAGGCGTAAGGAGTTGAAGCCAGAGTATTTATTTACAAACTACAATTTCTCTATTGTGAGTATTGTGCAGATGAACAATTGTTAATAATTAAGAACTGACCATTTTCCTAATTAGAAACAACGCCTTCATACGTATCACCGTCGTATGTCCTCTGTATGGGCTAAGAATAAAAAAACAGCAGATCTGCCATGTTCACTAATATAATATTGACAAACTTCAAAAGGAAGTCAATTACACTATATATAGGTAACAAAAATGCAAAATATTGTGAATTCAAATATCTGAAAACATATATTTCATCAACTAGCATCCTTGGTTATTTCCTGACATACATTAATGTTATCTTCAACCAATGTTTACACCTAGCAAACCTCATCTTAGGTGGTATCGTTTCTTGAATGACACAGGGAACCCTGAAGGTTTGGGAACTGAGCTATTGGAGACTCTAGTGAAGATGGCTCTAACAAAGGAGGAGGAAATAAAACTTAAAACTTATGATGGTGACCTATCAAGACTTGGTTCTGCAGAAAGATTTCTTAAAGCAGTGCTCGATATCCCTTTAGCTTTTAAAAGAATTGAAGCCATGCTGTACAGAGCTAATTTTGAAACAGAAGTTAACTACCTTAGGAAGTCCTTTCAGACACTGGAGGTCTGTCCCTTTCTATATTCAATGTCTTGCTTTCTATTGCATTTTGTTCTGCGTCGTTATAAACTAATCAATCAGCTGTTCACATTTATCAGGCAGCAAGTGAGGAATTAAAGAACAGTCGGTTATTCCTCAAACTTCTCGAAGCTGTTCTAAGGACAGGAAACAGAATGAATGTTGGCACTAACCGTGGTGATGCTAAATCTTTCAAACTGGACACACTTTTAAAACTGGTAGATATAAAGGGCACAGATGGGAAGACAACACTTCTCCACTTTGTGGTCCAAGAGATCATTAGATCTGAAGGAACAGGTGGTGAATCTGCAAATGAAAATGCTCAAAACCAAACAACTCGCCAATTCAACGAGGACGAGTTCAGAAAGAAAGGATTGCAGGTTGTGGCTGGACTGAGTAGAGACCTAGGTAATGTAAAAAAGGCAGCAGGAATGGACTCGGATGTGTTAAGAAGCTATGTCTCAAAGCTTGAAATTGGGCTTGATAAAGTGAGCTTAGTTTTGCAATGCAGAAAACCAGATATGTATGGAAATTTCTTTAACTCAACTGGGCTATTTCTGAAAGATGCTGAAGAGGAAATTGTTAGGATCAAGGCTGATGAGAGAAAGGCCTTGTTCCTTGTGAAAGAAGTTACAGACTACTTTCATGGTGATGCAGCAAAGGAAGAAGCACACCCTTTCAGAATTTTTATGATTGTGAGAGACTTTCTAAATAGTTTGGATCAAGTCTGTAAAGAAGTGGGAAGGATGCAGGATAGAACTGTGGTTGGTTCAGCTAGATCCTTCAGGATAGCCGCAAGTGCATCATTACCTGTTCTCAACAGGTACCATGCAAGACAAGATAGAAGTTCAGATGAGGAAAGCTTATCCCCCTAGTGCTGTGTATATGAAAGAAATGAGGGTGTCTTAGGATAACACTAAAACTAAAATGATTGTTTTTCCCAAATTTAAGTTAATTTCTCTATACGTATAAAACTCAACAGATTTGATTTCTACCAGTGCCTAGAGAATTCCATCCACAAGATTGAAGAACAAACAGTTAGGCAGGATGAGGAAGAGAATAAGCTGTTGACAGGATCTGTACCTTGCTTACCACATCCACTCAATTTCATTAGAACCCGAAATGAACATTAAATGGGAAGTGCTTTTGTTCAAGACATGCGTAGCTTTTGTTAGTTCAAATCAAGCCCACATCCCATAGTTATGATAGGTTTTATTATATTAGTTTCCCATACATATTCATACTACAGAATATGATCTTATTGAACAATTTTTTAATAATAAATAGCAGTTTTTTGCAAATCCTTTGTGTTTATGGTGGGAGAACTTGAATTCGGTTAGTTAATTCGTATTTGGTTTGGAGTAGTAATGCAGGAAGACTTTTGTATTCACTGAAAAGTAAAATACACTAAGGTGATCACCTACGTGGCGTCTTCTGTACAGTGGTTCAGGCCATAAACAGGAAGTTAATTATATATCCACACACACAAAGAGCAGATTCAGAATTTTCCTTTCATAAAAATCAATTAAAAGATGTTCAGGGAAGTTGAAAGGCTAGTCATTGATTCTCATAATTATTTCAATAAATGAAAATTATCTTGGAAAATAAAATTTTTATCACAAGTGATTCATGTTGTCACATTGTCAGCTACAGCAAGAAATACGCTGTATGTATGTAATATTTGGAAGCATTCTTTACAATCATATTCAATCTATAATAAAAAAGAGTCATCAGTATCCACTCTGCAAAATCGTCCAGGTTTTCTAGCCTAAATTTGTACTAGCCTTGAAAAATAAACAACGGGTGCTAAATAAAATGGTTAAGAGGTTCTTTGAAAGTCACTTATACAAGACTAACTATATATAATGGCTACGAGACTCTACATTTCTACTTTTATTTGCTCAAACTCTGGTTCTTACCCAAGAAAACCTCAAGCAATACCAGACCTATTAGTGACTGTACAAGAGTAAGGAACCTCGAAGCCCTGTAACATAACAAATATGAAACTGTGTTTTAAAAACTGGATATCCCTTCATGCATGCTTCAGACGGGTATCTGCTTTAAGCGAACTGCTAGTGGCATGCCTAAGTATCCAACCCCTAAGCAGAAGATCCATTGTACCAGACTGAGAGGTGTTGTGTTGGCAAAGGTTCCCAAGTACTCAACTATTACGATTTGAAAGAAAACAGTGCAACCAAGGACAGCTATGAACACCTGATTATCCCATATGCCTTTGAAAACATCTATTTCCTCCATCTCACGTGAGTTTACCTCATTGAAAACCTGCACAACCAAACACCATATCTTGTTAGGCAAATATACCCTGCAAGCCAAACTGTAGTGAAACACAATTGAAATCTTTTCTCAGTTGTCAATTCATTATTTTCTCATGCATCTGCCTAGGCAACATGTTAAGGTTCCATAAAAAAACATGTTAAGGTTACTAAAAGTCTTGAAGAGATCATTAGGTAATCAAGGATTAGGTTTCTATTAATTTCCAGAGACATATTCGAGTGTTAATATGTTTTTCTCGTAAATTAAAGAAACAATTAATGTGTCTCGCGAAAATTAGTGGAGATTATTGGCAGGTGTTGATCTAAACTTGCTAGTAAATTCTGTGAGGACGAGTGTTTAAGAAAGGATCACCTGACAGAATACAAATGTGTTGAAAATAAGGGTGTTTAAGACCACTTCAGCATTCGGGCCTCTCAGGAAAAAGACCCATTTACCTACTGCCTGAAGAAACCATATCACCACAAACTGATACAATGCTTGTCCTAAGATATTCCTCCACATCACATTGTTGATGAAGTCACCTCTCCTCCCAACTGGTGCACGCTTCATTAAATCGTCAGTTGGAGGTTCTGTTGCAAGAGCAAGTGCTCCCAGCGTGTCCATTATCATGTTCACCCACAAAAGTTGAACAGCTGTGAGGGGTGCACTGCCTAAAGACAAAATTCACGTAAAATCGTATGATAAAGAATATTTTTTTCAGCATAATTACTACTACACTTTCAACGGAATGAAGAATGATGAAAGGGTGCATGAAAGATAATTAAGAAATAATGTTTTAACCTGTCATGCATGCTGACGAGAAGTTCACTAGTAATGCAACCACATTTACAGTGAGCTGGAACTGTACGAACTTTTGAATATTTATGTAAACTGAACGTCCCCATTTGGCTACTGTCACTATTGTGGAGAAATTGTCATCCAGAATTATGACATCTGCACTTTCTTTTGCAACCTGCACACATCTCCTTGCTTTAGAAGATTGAGATTATTTTATCAAAATGAAGTGCATTAGAGTCACTATTCCCTTTCCTCTTCTTTTGATTTCAAATATTTGACCAGGAATAGATCATATTAGATTTTCACATAATATATTCATACGAAGAGACAAAAATGAAACAAATATTTTAAATATGATTCTCTCTTCACACGGGAATATCTCAAAGGAGATAGATACATTCCCTATTTAGCCAAGCTTATATATCATCGCAATTGATTCACCTCAGTTCCAGCAATTCCCATAGCAAGTCCAATGTCAGCTTCATGAAGGGCCGGGGCATCATTTGTTCCATCACCAGTTACAGCTACAACTTCATCGAACGTGGTACGTAGATGTTTCACTAGTGTATGCTTGTCTAGAGGTGATGATCGAGCCATAACCTTAGAAGAAAATTGAACACATCATATTATTTAATGCATCAACCATGTTAATCGTTGAGGATTGAATCAATCAGAGATGTTACTCATATAGCAAGTATATGAAGCACCTGAATTTTGGGAATCAGTTCAAACAATTCCTCCTGAGTCTTCTCTCTGAAGTCAGGACCCTCAATGGCTATGCCATCATCTGTTAAAATCCCACATTCCCTGGCTATGGCCTTCGCTGTATTAATATTGTCTCCCGTTACCATTCTGACCAGTATTCCAGCTGATCGACACATTTCAACTGATTCCTTTACGCCAGGACGAACAGGATCTTTGATACCAACAACTCCTATACAAGTGTAGCCAGTTGCAGGAATAGGGTCTTTATCTGAAAACCCATTTTCCAATTCAATATATGCAAGGCAAAGAGTTCTAAGTGCCTCACCAGCAAATTGGTTGATTGTACTAGTGAGATAATCACTCGATTCTTTATCAATGGAGACAACAACACCGTCTGAGTTTATAACCTTGTCACAAGCAGCCAGAATGATTTCGGAAGCACCTTTACAGTGAGCCCTTAAACCTCCTTCAGGGGTCTCCAAAGCCACACCCATTCTTTTCTTCTCGGAGTTGAATGGCTCAACTTTAACAATCTTACATGTTTGTCTCTCTGCATGAAAATCCCCACCGAGTGATAAACCAAACTCCAATAGTGCTGACTCTGTTGGAGTCCCCAAGATCTCACGCTTACCTTTCTTGTTAACCACAACCTCTCCTCCAGTGTTACTAAATATTGACTGAAGCAACATTTTCAAAGCAGACCCTGGGAGTTCAGAGGACAAATTACAATCATTACTCACTTCCTTGATATTCATACAAATGCATGCTTTCACCACAGTCATGCGGTTGGTTGTCAGTGTCCCAGTCTTGTCACTGCATATAGTTGTGGCTGATCCCATAGTTTCACAAGCTGCCAAATGCCTCACCAGGGCCTTGTCATTCATCATCTTCTTCATTGCAAATGCAAGGCTCAATGTCACAGCTAAGGGTAACCCCTCTGGAACAGCAACAACGACAATGGTAACTGCAATGGCAAAGAATTCCAACATCTCCATTGCATCATCCGCTGACCACCACCAGAATCTTCCCTCTTTGAGTTTGCGGCCCATGAGTCCTTTCACCAAAACTGCAAAGGTAACTACCGCAAAGAATAGTCCTATCTTCCCAATAATGGTTGCTACTCCATTAAGTTTAACTTGCAATGGGGTTTCATCATCTCCACCTTCACTCAGAGTTGCCATCAACTTGCCCCATTGAGTTCTCATCCCAACAGTTGTAACCAACATGGTGCAAGATCCATCTTGGACCTTGGTTCCAGATAGAAGAAAAGGGTTTTGGGAAGTCACCATCACTGGCTCACTCTCACCAGTTAAACTTGACTCATCAATCAACACAGAAAATCCTGAAACAAATAAGCCATCTGCGGGAACTTGGTCTCCAATGGCAAGATGCACAATGTCACCAGGAAGTAAATTATAGATTGACATTTTCTGCCTGTAACCGTTTCTTGTAACCTGAATGGAAATCTTTTTCTTCTCCTTGTCCAAGTCCTTGAATTGCAACGATTGGCGATAATCACTTGATGCTGTTACGAAGACAACGAGTAAGATACTTGCAACAATTCCAAGACCATCATGAGCACCTTTGGGCCATCCTTCCGTTAATATGCCAACTATCAGAGACACAAAAGCACACACCCCTAGGATCATGAGAGTCATGTCTTGTAAGGCTTCAACAACAAAAATCCAGAAGCTCCGAACTTCGCTTTCAGTGAATTTATTGATTCCAAAAAGCTCTTGTCTCCTGTGCCGTGATTCAGAATCACCGCTAAGCCCCGTGGTGGTTGATGTTGAAAGCTTTTCTGCAATGCCCGTTACTCCACCATGAAACTTAAGCTTCTTTACGTCGTGGCCTTCAACAATAGACCCCATTTCATCCGCACAGATTTGGAAACCGGCAGCTTTAACTTCTTCAGGCACAACATAATCGCTTGGTTGAACACCTGCCGGTATATATACGATCACAATTCACAGATAAGCAACTTGATTCTTTATCAGCATGCTTAATAATATCTATACAATAAAAAACTTTACACTATACAACCAATAAAAACCTGTAATGGTAAGTATGATTTTTAAATAATTATTATAAAAGTCAACAAACTCATGCATTAATTATAAAGAAATTTACCTTGGATAAATTGAAATGCCGCTTTGGAAACCAAAACAGCAACCCTTAGCTTCTCCTGCATTAAGGAGAGAATAAGCCTTTGAGAATCCGCACATGAAGAGGTCCCAACTTCTCATGCTATATTTGGTATTTCTTTAAGAAGGGGAATAGAGGAATCATATTGTTTACGAAAATGGTCTATTACAGTGTTGAAGAATCATTACATTTTGAATGAATTTGCATGTCAATAAATAGATTTGAAATCTATATTGAAAGATACGTCTAACCTATACATTCGAGGTTCAAAATATGCATGTAGAGATTGATAACCTGATTGGTACGACGCATAGCAGCTGCTTCATAGCGTTTAGAGATGTTGGCAGTGAAACGAAAGCGTCGTTTGGGGTTCTTTACCACCCCACATACCTTCCTCCATTTTTGAAGAGCTTCGTCAGTTGTGTTTTTGGACTTCACTCCTCCAAAATTCTCATGCAAATAACTCTCCATCTTCTAATATGCTATGATCTTTTCCTTCTTCGATGCCTTCTCTGTTATCAATCGACTCTAAGACTCTTTTCAAACCCGAGCTCACGTTGAGAAAGGCATGATAATTTGCAGTAACACTGTAACAGCGACCAGTAGTAACATTGTTAGAAAAATTTAGGTTACGGTTTGGTTTGGATATCTTTTCATGGAAAGAGAGGGAGAGAATGAGTGAGGTGGGAACCTCGTGAAAGGCAAAGTTGGAGTCAAAGAAAATGAATGAAGAGGGGAGAGATTAAGCAGAGGAGGGAAACGAGTGAGGATCCGAAATTTTGTAGTGTTTAAGAATGAATAACGGTCCATTTCTTCTGTTGTTGTCCGTTATTTCGGGAAACTGGGGATGAACGAATTCCACGGGGTCAACCTTATTTTCTTCGATAAAAGAATTCAGAAACAAAGTGCCGTATTCGGTTCTTTCCTGTAGCTCCTGTAAATAGTAAGATCAATAATTCCACGTTTGCACAAACTTTTTATGTTCAAATTTTGGTTGTCGTTTTGCATGTAAAAATAAAGTTTCATTAGTTTTATTTACGAGAAAAAATAAGTTGACAAATAATTTCTTCATAAATTTAAAATCCACTTCTACACTTAATATTTAAATAATTTCTTTTATTTAATTTTTAAAAGTTCAAATATTAATCTGATTTTAATTTAAGAGAGAAAATAAATTTCACTTGATAAGCAAGGAGTTATAAAAAAATTTACATATGAACTCGAAGTTCAAATGTCTAAGGATGAAATAGGAAAAGATTCCTAATAAAATTTTAATTGCAAGGATAATATATTCTGTCATAATATTAAGATCTGCATCTTATCAGACTTTCTATAACATAAAAAAATAAGATCCAAGGTGATAAGTAAGATCCTAGGCCATAAAAAATTGTTTATTTATTTATTTTGAAAGTATATATTTCTGCCACTAACTAAATAAAACATTAATGAGAGTGTGAGTTTTATAAGACTTTGCTTAAAATAAAATTGTAAAAAAGGATCTTAAAAGTGATGTGACACAATATAACACACAAAAATTAAATAAAAACCTAATGCAATGACTTTTACAATGAAATTGTTCCAACATAATGATAGAATGTATCAATGATCGTAAGACAGATCACGTGGGAAATTACTTATTTCTATCCAATGGTAGTTTTATTTCCTGCAATGCATAGCTTTAAGTGGTCATAATACCTAGTTTTTTCATTATCCCAAATATCTAGTTTAAGTGGGGAAATAAAATCAACTCAGCTCATTTGGTATGCTAATTATAATACAATAATACAATAAAAAATCAAATTTTCCCATTGATTATTATGTTTGAATTTCAATCCGTCAATAAATTCAATTTTATCAACATATTATACATAAATTTAAATATGTAGATAAATTTAATATTTTTTTTATAAATTATTATTCACGGATATATATATAAAGAGAAAGATAAATCTACGAATATGTATATGTGAGTATTTACTAATAATAATTAATAATATGAAAAT
>Ga0123341_1004195_pt1 | contig 12584 bp, 6 predicted proteins | sample Turbeapinknodule_FD_89959 | JGI IMG/M metagenome (GOLD analysis project Ga0123341, IMG submission 89959) | Root nodule microbial communities of legume samples collected from Mexico - Turtle bean Mexico pink nodule | ecosystem: Host-associated > Plants > Roots > Nodule | place: Mexico: Nepantla... | reverse complement strand
GTCTTAAATAAAATTTGTTATAAAAAATAAGTTAGTAAAATGCCATGTTCAAATTGATTATTTTTTATTTTAGGGTGTTGTTTATTTTATATATAATTACTTTTTTAGTCCTTATATTTAAAATCAATATTCAATTTATTACCATGGTTTAAAAAAAAATCAATTTGGTGCTAAGATTTTTTAAAAAGTATGTAATTTGGTCTATTAGCTGCTTATGATGTGACCAGTGTGAGTGACCCTGTTATGCACACATATATATCCACGCTTCAAAGTTTCCTATCGCCTTCAACCCTAAACCTTAAACCCTTGTTTTCTCTCCTCTCTCTCAACCCTAACCATCTTTCTTTGGTTGCCATTTTCGCAACGATGACTTCTTTTTCATCACTTATCATATCATGCATCACAACCAAAAACAATTTTGATCCTCATTTTTTAACCTTTAAATTCTTCACCCTTTCATTTCCCTTTTTTCTTTGTTTTTGGTCGCAATTTGATTTCGCAATCTCCGCATAGAGGATATTGTAAAAGTTTTTGGAAACATTGAGGGTATTGCAAAACATTATGAATTTGATTTTGGTGCTATTGTATAACATTCAACAAAAGGAGAGATTGAAAAAGATAGATAACAGTCAACTTGTGAGTGACCAAAGACTCAATGATGCATATCACAACAAGGATTAACAAAGGATATGCGTGCGACAAAGGCGACGAAGGCCGAGGTCAACAACGAGGACTGCATCGGCAGTGTGAAGACAAGAGCTGAGTCGACGACATGGAGGCACAAGGTTGTTACAGTGACGAGAGGGGGAGAGACTTAGGATTCTTACGTGGATAACATGTGGACTCCACCTATGCAATATTGTTCCACATTGTGTACCACCACATCATTAGAAGTTAACATCGTTGGTGAAAATTTAATAAAAGGGACCAAATTGTATATTTTTGTAAAAAACTTGAGACCAAATTATTCTTTTAAAAAACCAATGTAATAAATTGAATATTGATCTAAATGTATTGACTAAAAAGGTATTTATACATTTATTTTAAATACTAAAAAAAGATAAATAAGAATATTAAGTTATTTAAGTTAATTTATCTCCTAGAAAACATATAATACAATGACATCAATTCTCTCACACACACTAAAAAATATTGCAACTGAAGAAGAATGAAAATACGAGTACAAGAGTGTACTAAAATTATTTAAAAAATGTGAGATTATATTTATTTAAAGTTATTTAAAATTTAAAAAAATGTTAAAACCGACTTCTAAACATTAATATTGGAGAAATTGGAGAAACAATAGAAATATAAGGAGATGGAAATGGAGGAAAATTTTGCCTTGTTCTAGAATTTATTTTTAGTGACACTAACAAAGAATTTCATTAAAAAGTCAAAAAAGATGAAGAGTTGTTTTTTCTCTCGTTTTTGTTTACGAAAATCATTGAATTAGTTATTTCTCATTCAGGTTTCTTATTTGATTGTATTGACTAACATGATTTTTGTAGGCCGTAAATCTATATTAATCAGTAACGTGATTAAACTAAAATATGCTAGCCAAAATAATCTCAGCAAGTTCTAATCCTTAAAGCAACATGGCTTCTGAGAACTAATTGTGGTTATCAGAAACAACTTTTTATTAATTGAAGAAAAACCATTTTTAAATTATTAATAAACACAAAAACAACCAAGAATGAAAAATAAGGAGCAAACCAAAGAACACATGAAGTAAAAAAATGTTAGTTTTTTCACTGAGTAGTGATGCTACTTCTGACCACAACCTATTTCAATTGGCAAGACATGACATGTCCGAATCTTGTCAGAATATTCTGAAGCCAAACTTTGTTTAGACACTTTTTCTTCACTCATCCTATTAATTCTTCAAACAAAAGTGTATTGTTAGTTGGGATCACTCTCTTCTATTATGTTCTATCTTTTTAATCAAACCCCAACCCATCTTTCTCATTCACTTGAAAAACATGTAAACTATAGTACTTTTCACTTGACCAAGTTCATGTTCAATTTGTCAAACAAACAAGTTAATAAAAAAATAGCATGAAATGCATAGAAAGAAAAAGGAACATTTATTTGTGTAATATATGTGTGACAATTTGCCTGGTGAGATTGGGACCAATGGACCATCCCCTCCCTACTATTTTTTATTACCAAAAATAACAAAGAAATATTCTTTTTCCCCTTTAACTAAAAAGTCCATGAATTTTTTCCCTCCATTTTGCCACCCTTATAAAGAAAATACAATATTGTGAATTATTATTATTTTGCTTTGGTTTGAGAAAGACTGAAACACACACATGCCCTGTGGGAGAAAGGAATCAAAGGGGCAAAAGAAAATGGTGTATTTTTCTATTTTATTGCATAAAACATCTTAGGATTCTTCTCCTACGGCCAATTGAGTCAGAGGCAGTGAAGCATTCAGTTAAAACAATGGCCCACCTTGTATTGTCTTGTTGTGGTTGTGGACACTTCTATCGTTTACAACACCAACCTCTTTTCCCTACTCTGCCCCTACCATCTTTTGTTTTCATCTTTAATATTCAAATCTCAATACTTTCTTCAGACACCCATCTAAACTACGTAATTAGTATTTCTACGGATTCATTTCTCAGAAAAAGGAAAACCAGTAAATGCCCTGCTAGATATCTCAATCTCTGAGATTTGATCTCTTGATATGATAATTACCCACATGAAAACATTAATCACTGGGAATATTGAAAAAAGAATTTGAAGGATTAGGTACATTGATAACTTTGGAAGTTTTATTTATGCAGATAGATTTATTTATCCTTATCATATACGACATCTAGAAAAATAAATGCAAAGTTACGAAAAGAAGGAAAAAAGGTAGGTAAATAGTATATACTCGAGCAAAAGTAATAGGGAGCATTTATTGTGAATTATTACATGAAACTCGTCGTAGAAGGGAGTCAAAGTTTTGTTGACACCTTTCATAGACCTTGAAAAAACTGTAATGAAAAAGGGTAAAAAGAGAAATTTAGTTTGGAGTGTTACAGAAAATGGAAAATGGTTTATGGTGAATAGAGGAGACAGTGTGTTCCACACCATCTTCATTTTTAAATAAATAGTATGGATCAGAGCAACAAAAATGGCTAGTTAACAACAGCAGATACAACAGCAGATAGGGTTATTTATTATAGGTAGGTGGAAATGCATATGATACTGTAAATGCAAAGTCAACTTTAATGAAAGAATTGGTATGTTATGAGGATTTGAGAAACAAAAATTGGAACTGTGATGAGAAAATGAGAAGGGTGTGGAATGAAAATAGAAGGACAATTCAATGATGACATTATTTAACTGAAGAACAAGAATTTGGTAACATTATTCAAGTGGGACTATTATAATGTGGAAAGAAAAACAAGGATTGAAGTTGGAGGTTCAAAACGACGTAGTTGAGTGTGTATGGTGAGGTAGATTTGTGAGAGAGTGTACAGTGTTACGGTCCAGCTAAGACCGCGTTGGCAAACATCATTATCGTGGCCATTGATTCATTCACATTTTGCGTTCTCTCTTCTCCCAAAACACTGTTAGGCCTAAAGTTTCTTTGTAGTATTTGCATACACAACACATTAGATTGATTAGATTACACTATGATTCTCTGCATGCCTAACACGCGTCTACATTTGTTGTTTTCTTCTACCTTATATGCCCTTTACCTTTTGCCAGTCCTGTTAAACCTACGTTACCTTAACCACTTCACTTTCATACCATGAAAACTGATCCACTTTAACCAGCTATACAAAGTTCAAGCTTTTTGTATGTATAGTTGTATTGTGTTTTGTAATTTAGTGATCTTACATGTGAAAACAATACACTTTTTTCCTTCCTTGGTCACAGTGAAAGTTTTTTACTGCCACAGACAAAATCTAGTAACCTTTTACTGCCTAGACTTTAGCTGCTTACTGTTGTTTCCTTATAAAGATCCCTTCCAATTCAGGACACTGTCTTCGACTTTTTTGTTTTTGTATTTGTTTTTTACGAGGCAGCCTGTGGACAAGGAAAATATATTAGTTTAGAAAAAAAGGCAGAAAAAGAGAAATATTAAGACTAAGACAGAGAGAGAATAGAAAGAAAAAGGAAATAAATAAATAATTATTTGTTGCTTCCTTTTGTGTAAAATTCAGAGAGAATTGTCCACCCTTTTTCGTTTTTCTCCTTATTACAGACCCCCCTTAATTGATGGTGCTCTGTATCCCCTTTTTCTTCTGCTAGAACTACACCAACTAAACCTTCTTTTTCAACTTTTTTTTGGAGGCTGGTGGTTTTTTCTTCCAATCCTTCAGGAAAACTAAGAAAAGGTGAGCCATGTCAGGCTTGTACAATCCCAACTTCTCTCCTGCTAGAGCTGCTTCTCCTCAGATTAGGAGCAATCCAGACGTCGACAGGTGGGTTGGTTTAGTTTTTCTTGTGATGTTTTTGAGATCAAAACTGAAAAAAAAAAGACACAATCTTGGATTCTTGGTGGAACACCCTTTGGATTTGGCCTTGTCTGTGTGATTTGTCTTGGACGAATTTGTGTGTTCTTGATTCAGAAAGGTAAAGGGTGGTTGTTGTTTTTGCAGTCAGTACCTATCAGAGTTGCTGGCAGAACATCAGAAGCTTGGACCCTTCATGCAAGCGCTTCCCATATGCAGCCGCCTCCTAAATCAAGGTCTTTTCTTGTTTGTGGATCTATCCCTTATTGTTTTTGCACTCTTGTTGTTTATGGAAGCATGCTTGATGTGTGTGTGTGTCAGATCGTGTCACAAACCTTTTATCTGTGTCAATAGTCTTGGACAATGGACACCAACGATAGAGTTGATCGTGCATTGATTCCTCTTCCTGTCATCTGTCGTCATTGTGGTTGCACCATCCCTTTGCACTTCACTTGATGCTGATTTTTTTCATCAAAGAAGACATTCAAATTGAATTAAAATTTGTTTATATGTATCCCTATTGGATGGTGTCTGAATGTTGGATGAAATGTACCTTCAGAGTGTTAAGCTTATGGAACCGGGGATTAATTTGATTGCAGAGATATGATATTTCTGTGATTTTCATAGTCCTGAATATCTATTCGTGGGATTAGTTTGAATTTGCACAGATTATGCATTCTTTTAACTTGAGGACTTCAAGGAAAATCTCATATTTGCAAAGCATGTACTCTCTAGAAGGTGTTCTCAATGTAAAAAGAACTGAAAATGTCTGATTTGAAGTGTTTGGCATGGCTTTTCACGCTTGGAGAAGAGGTTGGTTTGTAAATAACGTGTAGAAGGCTGGTGCCATTAACATTGGGACTGTTGACTTCGGTAGACTTCCTTATAAATATTTAAGGCTTGTCGATTTGCTTCCTTCAGTCATTGATCGAGTAGACAGTTTCATTTAAGATTGCAGAAAAGCCAGACCTATTGGACTGTCAGATAATACAAGTCTTTCTGTGATATAGTTTATTGCAAACGATGTCCACATTTGAATGAAATATTTTCTGAGATAATTCATCACTCAATATGTCTTGATCTTTTACATTATTCCTTGGTTTCTCATTTCAATATTTTTTTTATGTGCAGAAATATTAAGAGTCTCTGGAATGTTATCCAACCAAGGTTTTGGTGACTTCGATAGACTGCGGCACAGAAGCCCTAGTCCCATGGCTTCTTCAAACCTTATGTCCAATGTCAGTGGAACAGGGTTGGGTGGATGGAATAGCCTTCAGCAGGAGGTAACTGCCTTTAAATTATCAGTTGTTGCATCTGAACTTTATATCCTCATTTTTTTCCTTAGATTATTTGAGTATATCATACATATATGTGTCCATGAGCATTTGGATACTATGTAGTAACTAGCTGTTATAAATGCCTACAATGTTTGTCTAGTCTAATTCCTAACATTAGATATTTTATAAAATATTCATCATTTATTCCTTGAATTCAGCATCAACAACTATCAAGCATTATTCTTGCTGCAAAGTGAGCTTGACTACATGGATTATATAATGCTGTTCTCATTATTTTGGATCATCTATTCATGATGCCTCATGTACACTAAATCCATGTATTCTCTTTTTAATGATAACAGTAATAGTAACAAACTAATATTACAATACCATAAGGTCAGGTTTTAAGGCCACAACAAGTACAATACCTTCTCTTTTGTTCTTCAAAGCAGTTTCTTGAAAACAGGTGTGACATGAAATGAGGTGCTTGACTACATACTCTGAATTACTGGAAAATATTGAAAACCAGGATTACTAAATGAGATGAGTGGGCACTACAGAAGTTTAAGCCCCATGCATTTGTTAGAGATTTAAAATATCACAATAAAACCAAACATTTGCATGAAAAAGTGTGTTTACGTGTGGGAATAGATATAGTTTGTTAGAGAAGAGTACAAGAGTGGATGTTGCTTTATCTTCCTAAAAGAGACCCAAAAAGGCTAAGATAAGGAATCATTTCATTTAAGCTCTACCTTGGAATATCCACCAAAGGTGCACTCCTTGAAGTTATCCATCAGCTAATTTTTTTTAGAAAACCTATTTATCCCATAAAATATGACAATGCAAGTAACTACGGGTGAAAGTTTTGACATTCCTTTCTTTCCATAGGCACCAAATAGCAGTAAACATTGCATGTTGCGAAAGACCCTTGCCCTCCTTAAATCTCTCAAGGCTCTGAAGTGAAAAAATAAAGAACGTTCCAGACTTGTGTACAAACCCAAATTCACTAAAAATACCAAAAAGCCTCTACTACTAATATTCTTCAGTTGACCCCACAGAAATAAAAGTCTGTTTTTCTCATAGCCAGAGTATATATAATTCATATTAATCCTATCCTATTATGTATCACAATCAAAATAAATGATTCACCTTAAAAAATGCCATAGATTGTGATTTCCAGAAAAAAGCTTTTTGTTAAGAGATTGGTCAAGGAATTGGGAGTAAGATTAACAAGTACAGACTCCAGAGGGTGCTAGGGAATCCTGCTATCTCTATCAAAGAAGATAGACAAATAGACCAAACAAACCAGTTAGGCCAATATTGCATAAATTTCTTGATAAATATTTCTAAGATAAGAAAATAAGTAAGTAAAATGAATTTAGCTTCTCCCAAACTAAATTCAACTTTAGCGTTTTAGCTTGTGGAGAAGTTAAATGAAAGAGCTTCTACAAAAGTTATATGCATAAATTGACTCTAGCTTACGGGAAAAACTGAATTCATTTTACCTCCTCCATTTTGTTCTCCAATAACTGATTTTGGAGAATTTTACCCATATAGGACTTAAGGGCTTCATACTCCACATCTAGGATGGATTTAGGTAAACAATTCAAGTAATCACTTAGATATAACTTATTGTTTTATTTGAAGAGGAAATAGGCTTAAAAAAATTTCATTGAAATTGTAAGTCATTTCTACAAGCTATCCTGAAGAGCATATTGAGATAATCTTACGGACGTATAAACTATTTTATAGATTCTCCTAAAGTCTTACCCAAGCGCTTATGTCATATGATACCCCAATTCTAAGTGCACCCTTACTCTATGATTGAGATCCTGAATAAAAAGAGGGAATTCCCACCCATATAAAAACTAAGGCATTCAATTGGTGGTGTGATCTAAGTCAAAGATCTGTCTTACATATTGGCATTAGCTTATTGTTCAATATTTCATGTGTCAATATTTGATGTCAGACACATAACTCACTGAGTCACATCAATGCCTGCTTTGTCCCATGATGATGGTGTTTTGTCATTTAATGATGATGATCTTCTGTCTTATGTGTTCGTACATGTCTATCTTACATATCAGCTGTTTTTATATGTTTTTATGTGTTTTAGAATTAGTTGTTCATGTTAACACTCTAGACAAGGCATAAACTTGCATAAAACAATGGGATACAAGTTTTTACATTATGTAAGATTGGCAGAAATATGTATATACTAGTGCATCGATGCTTGATACATAAGCTTAGACTCTGTTTGAATCTGATTCAAGCAGACTAAGGGATTGAGTCTTCTCTTTCAACCAATAATTTTGTACTGCTAACAATTTGACGATGGTGTCTTCCTTGCATAATTAAGGTAGGCCATGATATCCAACATAAAATCTGATTGATCCTGTATTTGTGTTATTCATGAATTGTAAAGTATTAGACCATCTGACTAGCAGAAAAGTTTGACAGTTGCCTCTTCCAGTGCATTTTCTGCATATTCATCTGTTTGCTTCTCTCATTCATTCAAACTTGTAGAATTTCCTGATTTGTTGGTTCATGGGATTGAAAATGCTAGCTGCTTATTGATTTAAGTTTATAGAACTTAATTTATCTTTTGTTCTTGTTGTTTAACATGGTTATTTCTAACTTTTATATATAAACATTGCTTTCGCTGTAAAAAACAGAGGTTATGTGGACCCCCTGGAATGACAATGGACTGGCAAAGTGCACCTGCAAGTCCTAGTTCATTCACTGTTAAGAGGATATTGCGCTTGGAAATTCCAGTAGATACATATCCCAACGTAAGCTTTTATGCAAAGGCTAGTTATTCGAACTCGTTTGATAACTTAATCAGACAGCTGCTTTTATCTTTTCTAGAACTGAAGGATCTACCATATTTAAGTAATAAAAGTATGTTGTTCATTATTGCATCAGTTTAATTTTGTTGGAAGGCTTCTGGGGCCTAGAGGAAATTCTTTGAAACGTGTAGAAGCTACTACTGGTTGTCGCGTGTACATTAGAGGAAAAGGATCAATAAAGGATCCAGACAAGGTAATGAAGATAAGCATAATTTTCTAGGTCTTATTTGCAAATTCTGTAAAAAGTATGGTGGTGCATTCATGACTGATCTATACACTCAATCGTACTTGTATCCACTGAGATTACTTTTATTTTTCAATCTAAGGAGGAGAAATTAAGAGGAAGACCAGGCTATGAGCATCTCAATGAACCACTACACATTTTGATTGAGGCTGACTTACCTGCCAATGTTGTTGAAATAAGGCTCAGGCAGGCTCAGGAAATTATTGAAGAACTGCTCAAGCCTGTGGTATGCTCATTCACCCTATATCTCTATCTGTTATGCAGAGTGTACTAACTGCTGTTTAACTTCACTTTTCCGAACAGAGAACATAAAGAGGCCTCTTATCTCTATTGTTCTTAACTCCTAATTTGGATTGTTAGTTTCTCTGCATATCCCACCATTTAATTGTTTGATGTGACATGCCAGATTTTAGTAAAGTAGGTGAGTTGATAACAATTGATTTCTGAAGCCAGCATACTTAATACATCACAGGTACCATACAATATGGGTACATGGATATGGGAAATCCATAAGAATTCATGATATAGCATGGCCTAGATACATTTACAAGAATTTATTTGAAAAGAAATATTTTATGCAGAGTATTGTATTTGTCATGACACGAGACATTGATCACTTCTCCTTCATGCGCATCCATATTAGTTGATTATCACAATTTGCCAAAAAAAAAAGGATTCTGTGTGATCTTACAAGAAAGTGTAGCTACCTATCTTTGTACTGTTATGTCAAAATATATTTTTCCCTCATAAACAACAACTATAACAAAGCTTTATCCCACTGGGTGAGATTGCATATGGATCACACATTCGACTCGTCAAAGTCTACGTGATCCTGTCTTATACTGCTGAGTTAGTTGCCAAATGCTTAACACAACCTTATCTGAGCTTGCAACAGGCTGAGACCATAGGTGGCCTTTCTTTACCTTACCCTTATAAACATGTTACAGAAAAAGGTTGTTCAAAGTAGTAGTAGCTTGTAAGATAGGAGAAAAGAAGCATTAGGGGATATTAAAACATAGTTGTTCTAATTTTAAAAAAATCTGGGTATTGTATGCTGGCATATTGGTATTGGTATTGGTATTGGGTATACATAGGACATTTTCCACCTTCATTTATTTTCGCAAATATCTTGCACTTTGCAAGAGTCAAATCCATGTTGGTTGATTTGTTAGGATTCTATTGGAAATTTGATTATTTACACTTTTCTTTTCCTTGTTTCCTATCAATGATTCTGTCAAAATTACTCCTAACTGTAATGTAAGTGGCCTTAAACTCTCCACATGTGGAGAACATCTTAAAACACTGTAGATCTGTTTTATTCTTTTCTGCACACCCATTTTATTCATGGAAACAAAGAGCACAGAAATTTTGTGATGGATATGAATTTTGATATGCAGGAGGAGTCACAGGACTATATCAAGAGGCAGCAGTTGCGTGAACTAGCTATGCTGAATTCAAATTTCAGAGAAGAGAGTCCCGGGCCAAGTGGTAGTGTGTCCCCATTCAACTCTAGTGGAATGAAACGTGCAAAGACGGGTCGCTGAAAGTTGTCCTTGGTTGATGGCGTAGATGATGAGTATTGTGGTCCTCCAGCTATTGATTGCTGGGAATATCTTCCAGTACATGTCTCATTCAGTGCAAGCTATGAAAGAATATGCTAACAATTCTTGCTGGTTAGCACTCTGCTGGTTTTTCCTCCCCCTTTGTCCCTACCTTTTTCTTCCTGAACAGACAGGAGACAAAGCTGGAATGAGGAACTTTTAAAAGAGAAAAATTATATAGTTGGGGGTATTGAGAATAGGTTTGTTCAGACCAACCCTTTTTTTTTCCCTTGCAAACTTAATACATTCATTGAATTTATTCTTGCGTCAGTTACTTTTGAGAAGTGTGGAATATATACATGTCATGGTTGGTGGTGCTCAAGTTCTAGGTCCAAGACAAGTGTTTATTGGCATGTGACACTGTCAAAGTCTCATGGTATTTTAATATTTATCATAAGTTAGCATAGGGTGGATTCTTTTTAGTTGTTTGTCACAGGCATTTGTTTTCTCTTCGGAGGGCTATGCACTGTAGTTGGATGCATGTCAGATAAACTTCTTACCATGTACCATTAAAAGAACAAATGTGGTATTTGTTTATATAGAATGGTACATATAAATCTTCTGCAACGTTTTTCATTTTGGCATATACATTTCTCTTGCTCCTTTCTATTGCTGTCAAAATCAAAACCTTTTCACAATGAATTCTGCATTGGCCTACTAAGAAATGTGGCTTTTGAGCTGAACTGATGGATATTTTGAAGGGTTTGAAACTTCACTTGGAGCATTAGTATCTGCCAAGTTGAGATGTTAGACATAACCTCTCTGTTGCTAATCATATGGTCAGTGCAGTGTATTTGAAGTTGGTCACAGCTTAATGAGGAGGTAGGTAATGCCTGTGATGTGACATTTTTTTCTCTTGTCTTCATTTTCTTGGTCTCTGGAATTGTTTTCATCAAATCATAGACAAAAGTTTATCTCTTAAACAAACAAAAAAAATCTTTAACTTTTAACAAAAGTGAATATCATGTTTTGGTTTACACAACTTTTTACACATTTTTGAACCTATGTAACTTTCACAGACAATTTGAACTGTTTATCCTCTAATTGTGTAACTTCAGAAAATTACTATCAATTTTTTTTCTCTAGTGTTAATAAACAAAGTTTAAGACTTAAATTGCCATTTTCTATACAAGTTTTATGTAATATAGAAATAGTCGGTGAGGGGTCAAATCAGAACTTATGAGCCCAATTTCAAGGCATTACTATTTCTAAAAGGGTTACGCATTTCACATTTATTGTTCATAATAAATACGAGAAATTCATAAAGCCTCCAGAAAATTCACCATTACGACCATGAAAGATACCATAAGTTGTGGAACTTACCTATCTTTTAACTTAAACTTTAACTCATTCTTATAAAATTTGAAAAATTTGAAGATTTGTATATTTATTGGTATATTATGAAAATTGAAAATTTGTATTTACTTACCTATTATATTATAAATATTTTTATTAATTAATGTAGAATTTTCAATACATTTTTTCATCCGATCAACTCTTACCTGATATTATATATTTATGGTAGTTTAGTAATGATATGTTGTTGATAGACTTTTGTTTTTAAAATATTCTAATATTATATTAAAAAATAAAGTTTAAACTTAATTTAATTTTATAAAATCTATTCATAATAATATACTATATCTATGTGTCAACCAATGTTTGAAAAACTAAAAATATTATTGTTACGAATAAACCAAAAATCACCTGAAGCACGTTGTTTAGAGTCGCGGTTGCCAAATTCCTTATCTTATTATTGCATTTCTGCTTTACAAAGTCAATAGTGGAATCCACAAAGTAAATTAAAAATCTATATTATGACTTTTGAAATAAAAATTTCCTTAATGTAAAAATGAAACAAAAGAAAAGAAAAGAAAATTAAAGTGAAAAGTAGTGTTTTTTTGAAAAAAAAATGAAGAAAGCATAATGTTTGGAAATAATTGTATCCATTTAAAAGAATAAAATATAGACTATAATCATATAATTCCAGCTAGTATCAAATTTCCTTTAAAAAATAAAATAAAATTAAACATACAACTTAATTATAAAAAATGCATCATGTATTAGACATTGTTATTTTTTTTTAAATGGACATAATGAAACATGTAAAGAAATAATCAATTATATCCTTTCAAAAATATAATATGATGAATTTTGAC
>Ga0123341_1004194_pt1 | contig 12585 bp, 6 predicted proteins | sample Turbeapinknodule_FD_89959 | JGI IMG/M metagenome (GOLD analysis project Ga0123341, IMG submission 89959) | Root nodule microbial communities of legume samples collected from Mexico - Turtle bean Mexico pink nodule | ecosystem: Host-associated > Plants > Roots > Nodule | place: Mexico: Nepantla... | reverse complement strand
GCATAATCTTCAACCTACATTTTTTTTACAAAAATTTATAATATATTTACAAATTATTCAGTTTCGAAATCTATTTTATGCTGCACAATTTAAAAATGAATTAAAGATTATACAATTTAAGAATGTATTACAAGATTACATAAATATATTTTTGAAATACATTTTCAGATAATTCAAAATATAATTATAAATTACTCAATAAAAAATACATTATAAATTACATAAAATAAAAAATATTATAACTTGTGTAACCTATACCATGTTTCCATGTTTAATATTTCATAATTTAAGCATGCACGTTTTAAACAAAAACTATTTTCTATGAAAAAAAACGTAAGTAATGCATACCGGGGCCTTTTGGTCCTTATATTAATCAAATTTTTTTCTCGCAAAGCATTAATTTTTTTTTTTTTGCCTATTTGACAACACGTGTTTAAAATTTATATATATTTTCAATAATAAAAATCATTTTATTTTTAAAACAAATGAAAATTTGCTCTTAAATTACTAAAAACATCTAAACTCAATCAAACAATTAACACAAAATAAACCTGAAAGCATTTAGACACAAATCGTAACTAATTAATATTGTGCGTAAAATAATTTAATTAAATATATGTGACAAATACAGTGACATGTAAAATGTTCCACCAGTTATTGTACTTTAAAATACTAAATTCTGTCTACTCTAATTCATGTTTGTTAGGTATTATTTAAAGTTTTATATATAACAAAATTTTGGGTAATGACTTCGAATTTAAAAATTCATAGTTTAAATTAAACAAAACTTGTGAACCCGCTGTATTTAATAATAAGAAATATGAACTAAAAAGTAATAAATTTTCTTAAATATTAATTATGACAACAAAAATGTATTTGTGATGTCATCGAATTGTTTGACATCATCACATTGTGCTGAGAATAGTAGAGATGATGTAATGTTATGTATGCAATGCACTTTTTCTTTACTTAAAAAGTATAATTTATACATATTCTTCCGATATTCTGTTAAAATAATGTTGTTAGAGTTAAAAACAGATCCAAATAGAAGTATGGTAAGGGAACTATTCACAATTTTATCATAGTTTTTTTTTATAAAATATTTGAGATTATAATTATGAATAACAATGTGATTCGGCTTGTAATTTGTTATGAACAAAGTGAAAATAAACTCACTAATCTATTAGATTTAGATATGTTTTTTATAACTCGTAACTCCCATGAGTGGAACAGGATAAATTCACCCACTAATCTCGTATAAATAAATAAATAAAAATATTTTTTTTATTATACCTCACTTATTTATTATTGCAGTGTGTTTTTTATTTTATTTAAAAAAATAAATTTAATATATATAAAAAATAAATATTTTATTTTAATCATCTAAAGAAGTTAGTATTAAGAATGTTAACGAATATAATTTTAAGTAAAATCTTATATTTAAAATTTGTTAATAAAAAATAATATAAAAAAATATTTCAATAAGAAACTCTATGATGTTTTTGAATTGTCTATGTTTGATGTGGTGATGTAGGTCATTCTGGTTGAATTTGATGCTAGTATGTCAAAGAGTTTCAAGTATTTATGGCTATCAAATATTCTAACATATCAATGTTTTATTTCTATTAATTTGTTACGTGATACATTTACACATATATAGAGGAAAAATATAGGTAAAACAAAACTTTAATTATTCTTAATAATCTATTCTAATAACTATTATACTTGAATTTTTTCATATTTTTATCTCAACTGAATGAATTGAAACATGATGAAATTTTAGTTTTTAGATAAAAAAAATATATTTTTTTACCACTGATGATTTTTTTTTTTATGCGGGTTGGCTCGTAGACCTACGGACCACCATTTATATGAAATGTGTAAGTGAAATGAATCCGCATTCCTTACAACTCAACCTACATTTTGAGAGTCAAACACAAAATAAACATATACAAGACCGTGAGTTATTACCCCTAATTAGTAAACGAGTGAAATAAACATTAAATATAAAAATTTCAAACAATAAAAAGTTAATAAACGTATAATCTATCTTCATCATATACTACATGATGAAAAATTACAAAAAATAATCAAAGCCTATTTCATGTAATAAAAATAATAGAACCTTACATACATGGAGGATAAATAAATAATGATGATGATAAAAACTTATTTTGTGTAGAAAATATTAATAAAAAAATTAAAAACCAGCTACTAAAATTTTAAAATTTTACTCAAAATAGTGTATAAAAAACACAACAGTTTACAATCGCAGCATTCAAATACAAATCAAGAAAAAATCCCATGGATTATGTAAAAAAAAAACAAAAACTATAGAGAAGTCTTAACTAGTTTCATATCATTTAACAAATCATAACGAACTTCATGTTATTTAACAAATACTTTATAGTTTTATATTATTGCTGTAAAATAAGTAATTTTATATTATTCGAAGACATCGTCCTAAAAATACTTCAAATATTTGGTATTCTATTTCGAATGCTTTTGTATTTAATTTTACATTAGTTGTTAATAAGGGATAATTTATATTTTTTAAATTTTGATTAATAATATTAACTAAATTTTTAATTAATGTATATTCTATTTATTTAATTTATATTGAAGTTAAGAAAATAATTCCTAACATATTGTGTCTGGTTTGATTCCCCGTATGAATTTTGTGGATGAAAAAAAAGTAACAAAAACAATTCCACTAACAAGTAATAGTTTCTTTATATATATTAATTATCAATAAAACAGTAAAAGAAAATTAACAAACAACTATACTGATTAAACCTCATTCTAATGCCTAAATAATAAGACTAAAGAAGGATTAAAAATAAAATTGAGGGTAAAAAATGTTAAACATAAAATTATGCTAATACATATTTACACAAATATAAATATAAGAGTTTAACTCATCTAAAATTAAGTTAAATATTTTATTAAATATTTATTATATTTAATTGTTTAAGATCGAACACTAAGTCGATCATCGAAAAATCTTTATCAAATATTTATCTGACATTTAAACTCCAAACCAAAATCAAATACACACATCAACACATAACAAGAAGCAATAAAATGAAACTTTCCCACCAAGAACAGGAAAAGTTAATATATAAAAGTTTCTATAGTTAGTTTATTTACAACAATTTTTGTAATCACTATCAAATCAATATCAAGAATCTACTTTGAAACACATTTATTGATTTTTTTTTTTATCGAATTTCATCTCAACCTTCTTAAGTAAAATAAGAGTTGGGGTGCTATTATGCTACCAAATTAATCAACCAAAAATTAAATTGACAGAAACTGGTGACAGAAGAAGAAGACTTAGGTGTGGAAATGATGGTGAAGAGGAGATACAAGATAAGTGATGATAGATAATAGCTTCGTTTTGTTTAACCTTTTTATTTATTGTTGTGTGAGCAACTCAAGAAGTGTGCACCTCTCTCTGCTCTCTATGAATCTCACTTAGAAGAAAAGGAGTGAAGAGTGAGTGTGTGTTTCCACACGGCGGGAAACAGAATAATTTGGCCAATAACCCTCTCCCTCCAAATCAAACACACACAACACAACACAACACTTTTCTAATTCTCTCTCTTTTCTCCTTTCTCTCGCCCAAACCCTAACCAAGCTCGTTTCGCCATTTTCCTACCCTTGCACATGGCAGCGGCGTTCCAGGAAGGTGGCGGTGGCGACGACGACGCCACCATCGACGTGCACACCACGCGTGGCACTCCCATCCGGTACCTTCCCCTCGACCACCTCTACTCGGCAACGTCGCCCTGCCGCGTCACGGCCAGCGGATCCTCCAACGTCATGTCCAAGAAGGTCAAGGCTAGAAAGCTCACGGCGCTCGCGGCGCATCACCATTTCAACAACCACGACCACAAGAAAGCGACGTCGTCCTCATCGTCCTCCTCGCAGCCCCCTTCTTCCAAGCCTCCCTTGCTCTTCGTCTACTCGCGTCGGCGCAAGAGGCATTCCCCTTCCACGGCGCCGTTTTACGATTCGCTTTGCAAAACCGAAGGCGAGGTGAATGCGGACGAGAATGAGAATGAGAAGAGGCTGCTGAAGAAGAGGAAAATTGGGAGCACTGAGCTGGAGAGACTGGGCGTGGATTTGAACACTGCGATTGGGGATGTTGACGGACCTCGATTGAGGGAATGCCGAAACCAATTCGGGAATTCTGGTGCTGCTGGGAATTTTAAGTGTGGTTCCTTGGAGAATTTGCCGAAAGGGTCGCCTGATTCTCGTCCTGTGAAGAAATGGATCGGGTAATTTACTTCTTCTTAGTTTGTATTTGGTGCATTGCGAGAGAAAACGTTGCTCTAGTGGAAATTGGGGATTCGTGGGTCTGCTTTGTAGTTTTCTGGGTTTTAAGTAAAAATAAAGTATTGCTGTTTGGACTGTAGAAATACAAGGTTGGAGCATTTGAGCTTTTGCTTGAATTTCAGCTTCTAGTTTTGTTGTTGGAATGGGGAAAATTTAATTGAGTAAATGTTCTTAGAGGGTCTGCTTGGGAATTCTGTGAGTTGAGAAAGTATTGCATGTTTAAACCTTGGCCCAAATAGATGTTCGTGAATTTGAGCTTTTACTTGAAGTTCTGCTTCGTGTTTTGTAGGAGGGAGGGGAAATCTTAATCGTTAGATCTCATTTGCGGAAAAGGAATATTTTGTCTTTTTGCTTTTAATATTTATTTTCAAATGCAGTGCTTGTTTGTACTGAAGGAATTAAAGTTTCGTAAGGTTGTGATATAGTTAGTGTGTAGGAGGGAAGTAAAATGTTTAGTTCTTGGATAGGTTGTGATGTTTTTGTTTTCATGGGTTTGTGATTTCTGCATGGTAGAAGAAAACCTTACATGATTGTTTATTGCACTTACTGCAGGTTGAGTTTTGATAATGCTGATCCTGAGGTGTTTATTGGATTACGTTGCAAGGTAATATTTTGTAACTTTTACACTGTATGTTCATTCCATTGAGTTTGTTCATGTAATTACGGGTTTTTGATGTTGGACCTTGTTTTCTGCAGGTTTATTGGCCCATGGATTTGAAAGCGTATACTGGTTATGTCAGAAGTTATGACAAGGAAACTAAGATACATCATGTATGGCCCTTAATTATCTAAATTATCACTTGAATGATATGAATAGCTTTGATGTATGTATTTGACATTACTGGACTTAATTGAAATTTCATCCTTTCATTAATAATAATTATGTGCAGGTCAAGTATGATGACGGAGATGAGGAAAATTTAATTCTTTCAAATGAAAATATAAGATTCCATGTTTCCCGTGATGAGGTGAAACATTTAAAATTGAATTTTGCCAAAGTTCGTGACAATAATGTCTCTGATTATGATGTTGAGGAGATGCTTGCAATGGCTGCAAGTTTGGATGATTGTCAAGACTTTGAGCCTGGGGATATCATATGGGCTAAGCTGACAGGTTTGTGCTCAATCTTATTTTGTTCCATTTGCGACGGTTTTACGTGGAAACCTTTATTTGATTTGACTTCCTATCTTTTAGAATTTTAGTGCACCACTTCTTTAAATAAGTGTTATTTTTGCTGCATTGATTTCATATGCGATATGGTAAATCATTAATTTGTATCTGGTATCATATGAAGTAGACTGGTATTCAGTCTATCACACGGTTCTCAAATTCAAGCAGTAAAGTTGAACTTAATATGGTAAATTATTAACTTGTATCTGATATCATACTGAAGGAGGCTGGTATGCAGTCTATCCTCCACGTTAAAACAAATCTCACATCATAGGAGAACGCAGAATATAATAAATTTTATTGTTACCAATGTTTTACATCCTTCTTTTAAACTCTATTTTCAGGACATCACAGTATGTCCAGTTACTATTAGGTTTTGTTAATTTTGTAACATCCCCGTGTCTTTTTATTATTTTGCAGGCCATGCAATGTGGCCGGCTGTTGTTTTGGATGAATCACTTGCTAGAAACTGTAAGGGTTTAAAGATGATTTTGGGAGGAAGATCAGTTCCTGTCCAATTTTTTGGCACCCATGACTTTGCAAGGTTTGATATTCTGTGAAAATTAAAAAAAAATGATGTTTTCAATGTTTTAGTGGGAGACTTTTATCTCTATACTGTATTATTCTTTCCTCCTTTTAAGATGTGCATCTCTGTTGTATATTCTTCCTGTTTTCTAGGGTTAGAGTGCAACAGGTGAAATCATTTCTCAGTGGACTTCTTACCGATCTACACTCAAAATGCAAGAAACATAGTTTTATTGAAGGTTTAGAAGAGGCAAAAAGGTAATGTTAATCTTGCCTTTTCTTCTCTCGTTATCTGTTATCATATTTGTTAAATAGAACATCAAAAGTTGAGAACCATAAAATGATTCTATTCCCTTTTTACTAGACAAAATTAGTGCTAATTTGTATGTTTTGCTGTTTCAGCTTCTTATAATTTATCTATTGCGATTAAGTGTCTACTATAGAATATTGCATTGATGAATATGGAGATTATATATTAAACAGAAGAAGCAAGTTTGATAAACTTGTTTTCTTTTGTAATCACCTTACAATTGCTCGGCCTTTTCAGTTTTTTTTTTCTTGATTGGCGATCTTAAATTCATACAAGTTCACTATATCTAATGTGTGTGCTTTAGTTGCTGAAGGGAATTGTTAAGGAGTTGTGCTCATACATAATCTGCTAATTTAAATTAATGAGCTAAGCCTTCATTCTCTGCAATGTAGCATTTTCAAATCTCTCTAGGCATTGGTACTAGAAGTTCAACATGGTTGCTCAAATTTGTTTGTTTGCAATTTTTTTCTCAAACAGATATTTAAGTGAACAAAAACTTCCTTTGGAGATGATAGAGTTGCAGAAAAGATGTACAGCTGATAATTGTAACAATGTAAGTGGAGAGGATGGAGGATGTACAGATTCAGGTGATGAGTGTTTAAATGGCGAGAGGACTTTAATGGCTCTGGAAAACGTTGAAACTTTCCCTTACGTAGAAGGAGACCTCCAAATTCTAAGCCTTGGTAATTTTTCTTGATTACCATTGTTTAAGTATTTATGTATTCCCAAGAGTTTCTCCATGTCAATCCTTTTATACCTGATTGAATCTTTAATTTATTAATCGTGCAATGTAGTTATGTTTCTAATTTTCCTTACGGATTTTCAAGACAACCTCAAAACATAACCTTTTACTGTTTACTCTCTTCAACTCTGTAATCTTCTTTTCATAGGATAGATTAAGGATTTGGAAATACTTCCTTGGATACATAAATAGCTTGGTTATTTAGATAGTAGTGGCTGCCAAGTGGCCAGTGCAATCAAAGGGATGTTAATAACTTCTTTTTTTATTCAGGAAAAATAGTTAAAGATTCTGCATTCAGGGATGGAAAATTCATCTGGCCTGAAGGGTACACAGCAGTGAGGAAGTTTACTTCAGTTACTGGTGAAACATTTATTATTTCTGTTGTTTGGGATGTTGAATTGTCATGTTCTTTTGGTTGTTTTTTGAATCTTCAGTCAAACTTGTCTTATTCTTCTTATATAATATCTTAATTCTTCTAGTTCTGATTTATAGTTTTTTACCTTCCATGATCTTCTTTTTTTGTTGTCTAGACCCAGAAGTTTTTGCTCCTTATAAGATGGAGGTGTTGAGAGATCCAGAATCCAAAGTTCGTCCTCTGTTTAGAGTGACAGTTGATGGTGGCGAGCAGGTTGGTTTTTACTATAAGAGTTTATTTGTTTTTTCTTTATAAGAAATTATTTTTTTATTCGTCCTAGTTTGCATTTTTACTCTCGAGTCTGACAACCTTGCCTGTAAATATATTGATTTCACCATCTTTGACATATGCCAGCCCTTTTCCTTTTAAAAATTACTTTGTAATTTTTTGTTTCTAATGACAGAAATTAAGATCCATGGTGGCATACTGTTTGCATCTTTAATAGCAGGATTTATATGTTTGTTTGGTAGTTATATTACTTAGCAAACTTCCTCTACTTGTTGACTTGGTTTCCCCTTGGCTTCCACAAGATAGTAAGATACTATAAGATAATTTCCCATGCCAATGATGTGTTAATCATGTTATGATGAATGTTTGGTGCAGTTCAATGGTAATACTCCATCTGCTTGTTGGAGCGAGGTATTCAAAAAGATAAAAAAAATGGAAAAGAATGCTTCTGAAGGCACTCTTGCTGAAGGTGGGGTAGAAAAGGGCTATGAATCTGGGTCTGATATGTTTGGTTTCTCCAATCCTAAGGTGCTTAAACTTATAAAGGTATGTTCTTTAATTATAAGTTAGTTCTTTGTTTTGTTTTGATCTGGGACATGAAGTCAATAATTTAGAAACTAATGGAATTAATTAACCTGAAAATGTTATAATTTATTGCACGTTAAGACATAGTTAGCTGTAGAGTGTTGGTTTTTTATATAGCTCAATGGTTTATCAATTCATGTAGTAGGATAAAACTTGGTTGTTGTTGTATTAAGTTGACACTTTTTCTTTCATTGCCAATCTAGTCACATGCTTCTCTTCTGCCCAATATTCTGTTTCTTTTTTTGATTTTTTATTGGCTGCATATGATTATTGCTTAGCTTCATCTTTGTCATTATGCTATATTCAAGTTCTTCAGCCAACCAAGTGTTTTTGCTAGAATACATGTACTTTTCAAGTTGTGTACCTGATGTTTTCTTTTTACTGAAAGAAGTGTTGTTATTTTCAGGGATTGTCTAAATCGAAAATCTCTTCAAAGAATTCATTTTGCAAGTTAGGTTCCCAAAGACATAATAACTTGCCTCTTGGTTATAGACAAGTTCATATTAACTGGTTTGACCTCGATAAGTGCAACGTGTGCCACATGGATGAGGTAGAGTTTCCTTTTCCTTTTCAATCCTCTAGAGCTCCTGCTTGTTGTTTTATATACTTGCATGCTCTTTTAGTCTCAATTTTTGTTACTTGTTTCTCCCTTCTCCTGTGGTTTAAATTCATTCTAAGGAAATAGAAATATTATTCCCTTGCAATATGTGCCTCATGGACCAGGTAGGGTTTTGTTTTCCTCTTCAATCCTTTACAGCTCCTGCTTGTTATTTTTTATGATTGCATGCACTTTTGTTGCAATTGTATTTCTCCTTTCTCCCAGGTTCAAATTCATTATGACAAAATATAAATGTTATTACCTATGCTGTTTGCTTGCTTATAATTTTACCTCATGTTACCTCATGTTTTGCTTGCTAAATGGCAGTTATTTATCTTGTAGGAGTATGAGAACAATCTGTTTCTGCAGTGTGACAAGTGCAGAATGATGGTATGGCTTCTGTAAATTTTTTGTTCATTGCCCTCAATGACAAGTACTGCTTATTAGAGCTGTACTACTCCATCCATTTATTGATTTTGAAATGTAAATTATAATGTTCATTTAGGTCCATGCTAGATGTTATGGAGAACTAGAACCTGTTAATGGGGTGCTATGGTTATGCAACTTATGTCGTTCAGGAGCTCCACCTCCACCTTGCTGCTTATGTCCACTCATAGGTATGCTGGAATGTTTAAATATATGTGCGGAATTAAAAATTGAATTGTATGTCTTTGGTATTTAATGGAGTTTGTTCTAGGTGGTGCAATGAAGCCTACTACAGATGGCCGGTGGGCTCATTTGGCTTGTGCCATGTGGATACCTGGTTTGTTTGTCTATGACTTTATTTACTCTTTTTTACTCCTTAATCTGGATATGTCTTCTAAGTGTTAACATTTTTGCCAGAAACTTGCTTAGCTGATGTCAAGAGAATGGAGCCTATTGATGGTTTGAGTAGAATCAGCAAGGTAGGCTTTCATTGTTAACTATTCTAATCACTTTCTATTTTCTTTTGTTTATCTTTTGTCTTGAAGTTTTTGGCTGCAAACATCTTTGTTAGTTTTTCTTTTTTACCAAATTGCTTGTGTCAATGTTTTTATCATGAGTGTTAAAACTACAAGCTGCAATTTCATTTGCTTTCCTTTTAATTCTGTATCTGAACAGGACCGCTGGAAGTTGCTATGCAGCATATGTGGTGTATCTTATGGTGCCTGCATCCAAGTAAGTAGTATGAGTTTTAAATTAAAGAGTAGTTTAAGCTAGAATTTTTCTTGGTCAATAGGTAGGATATTCTTAATAGCCAGATAAAAAAATCTGTTTCCTAATCCACATCAAATGATCAATTAACAACCTTATACCTAAAGTGACAATATAAACGTGTGAATTTCAGTGTTAATTTTTGAAATGATTGTGTGGGGAATCATAATAGGTTCGAGCTTTAGGACCTACTACAAATATATAAAAATGGTCAAGATTACACTCAAGCAAAACTAATATTGAACATCAATGTTGATTATAGAGTTCAATATTAGCTTGTCTTACTCGCACTTGATGTACACTATAGGTGTGTTTGTGCATGTATGTATGTATGGCTTCTTAACTAGCATTTGTTACATTAAGAGATTTCTGTTTTTTTTTTTTTTTTTAAATTTTGTTTTTTTTTTCTTAAATTTAATCTTTTTTTTTTTAATTTTTTTTTTTTTGTTGGATTTTTTTCCTCTTTTTTCGTCGGCAGCCTCAGATTTTTATAAGTAACGGGTTTTTGGGTGTGTATGTATGTATGGGTTTTTAACTTGGGTTTGTTACTTTAAGAGATTTCTGTTTTTTTTTTTTTTTTTAAATTTTGATTTTTTTTTCCTAACGTTAATCCTGCAGTGTTCAAATAGTTCTTGCCGAGTAGCATATCATCCACTCTGTGCACGTGCTGCTGGCCTCTGCGTTGAGGTATTTATCTACCCACTTGATACAGTTATTATCCAAAAATATACGTTATTGCCTATTTATTTATTTTTATTATTTTATTTATAGCTTGAAAATGAGGACAGGCTCTATCTACTTTCTGTTGATGATGATGAAGATCAGTGCATACGCTTACTTTCTTTCTGCAAGAAACATAGGCAGCCGTCTAATGAACATTCTGTTGCTGATGATCGTATAGTTCGAGTTGCTGGTCTATGTTCAGACTATGAACCACCACCCAATCCATCTGGTTGTGCTCGAAGTGGTATGATGTTGGACACTTGTTTTACTAAAGCAAATTGACTTTTTCAAAATATTTGCTAGCTTAACCTCCAGCAACCAAGAAAAGGAAATAGAAATTATGTTTTTGTGATCTGTAATTAATTAGCTTTTGCCTTGTTACTTTGCTATTTTATGTAAATACTTGTTCATGTTCATCATTTTGGAGCTTGCAATCTTTAGCTCAGTTCCACTTATTTCCAATTTAACATAAACTGAGTTGATTAGCATATCACACTCTTTGATTCATACTGGACTAGTGGCAAGCGTACTCAAATTACATTGCTTGAAATTGGTTTACTTTTGATTTGATTGGGTCTACAATTGACTGTTTATTAAACAGTTTTGGGATCCATCTGGAAAGGGAAATAGTTGTGTGCTAGGGCAGGGTGGCAGAGTAGCTAAGCTGATGCGTAAAATGCCCTATGACAGTTCCAAGTCACCCATTTATTGAATCTGGAAAATCAGCCGATGAATACATGCAATCTCAAAATCAATCATTTCTCAATTGAATGGGTTATTTTGCTACGTTACAAGTAATACTAGTGCATCTCTTGCTCAAGTTCTTCGTTGTCCAGTTTGTTATACCATTTTTCGGATGTTTTTTGCATTAATTCTTCTGATGCTTAGGTAGAGGCCAGGAAGACACATGTATAAGGTTAACATATCTGCATTGTTTCCAGTACACCAAATAATTCCATGTTGTTTAATAATCGGGGCTAAGGGTGATTTTGTAAATAATCTTCTCCTTTAATCTATCGAGATGCATTTAAAGCACAAAATTGCGAGGTTCAAAACTAATGTCAAAGTGGATAATACCTTGAATGCAATGATCCTAACAATGCTAATGGATTAGAGGTTGAAATATTGACCCTAAGAGAAGGGCGTAAGCCTTACACAATGGCTGAAATACCCTATAGCCCCTTAATATCAATTGGGAGGTTGTTGTTATGATATACCAAAACAGTTTTGCATAGCTTAGGAATCAAGATTAAGTATAGTCATCTTTTTAGTATAAAAGTGTGATTGAGGCACTGAACATCAAAATGATAATGTCTTGTATTGGGCTATGGGTATGCTAATGAGTCTCCTTTTGCACTTGATGAGTTTTGCATTTTAGCTCTGTTACTATATTTTTATAGATAATTTTATTAAATAAGGTTTGTTTTTATTGTTGGCAGAACCATATGATTACTTTGGCAGGAGAGGTCGAAAAGAACCTGAAGCACTTGCAGCTGCATCATTGAAACGATTGTTTGTGGAGAATCAGCCTTACATAGTAGGTGGATACTGCCAGCATGGAGCATTAAACGACCCAGAGCCTTCTGGGAGAGGAGTCTGCTCTAAATTCTTTTGTAGCCAACAAAGGCTAAGAACATCTCTGATTGACACATCAAACAACATACTTTCTATCTCTGAAAAATATAAGTACATGAGGGAAACTTTTCGGAAGCGGCTTGCATTTGGTAGGAATAATTCTATCAATATATATATAT
>Ga0123341_1004193_pt1 | contig 12585 bp, 9 predicted proteins | sample Turbeapinknodule_FD_89959 | JGI IMG/M metagenome (GOLD analysis project Ga0123341, IMG submission 89959) | Root nodule microbial communities of legume samples collected from Mexico - Turtle bean Mexico pink nodule | ecosystem: Host-associated > Plants > Roots > Nodule | place: Mexico: Nepantla... | reverse complement strand
TAAACAGTATAGGTATTTAAACGAACAATGTAAAAAGTCTTTTTTATGAAATGCTTTATAGTATTTCAGACCTAAAATTCTGGCTCTTTTTCATGTAATATTTTTTAAAATATAGCTTTTGTCATTTTAGTATTTATGTTGTCCTTTATTATATCATTAAAAGTTTACTGATATTGTTTGTTTGCATTTAATGTGACGTACTACTCCATGTTCATTAATTAAATGATTAAACTACTAGTACCAAATAATTTTAAGCAGTTTAATGAGTTTGACTTTGGAAATTACAGTGTAATGATTGCATTAGTTACGATAAGCACGCAATGAAGAAGAGTTTAAAAATGAAAATTGCGTTGTAATTCTGATGATTAATCTATTTGCTTCAATCACATCTAATTCACTGTCTCTGCAATTACTATACTCACCACTATGCACTGTTTCTTCAGCCTTTTGACCCATTCCATGCTGTACAATTTTAATGTTGCAGACAGAATTTTTGATTTGGCTTCTTTAACAAATTAAATAAATCAAAACAATTTATTAAAACATTTAATGTTGTTAATATAATTAATGAGTTTAATTTTAAACAAAGTTATACCCATAACATGATTTACACTTGAAAAAAATAATAAAAAACAGTTCATATATTAATAATATAACGATTTCTTATAGTATTATTTAATCATATATATATATGATTATCCTTTCTAAATCAATTAATATTTATAACTTTCTATAGTCGATGTGGAATCTTTAATACACCTTCCCACGTTGACAACTCGTGTATAAGAAAGATAACATATGATAGGTGGTCTGATAAGAGTTCGATAACGGATGGTTTGATAAGTCCAATAAATACTCGTTAGGATAGATTTAAAATGACTCTTATACCATGTTATAAGGTGGACTTTAAACCTAACTCAACCTCATAAAACCGACTTATGATGTGATATCTGCACTCACTTATTTACAATAAATTATTTTCATCTCCAAAATGATTATTATAAAAACCTCTTTTATTACTAGTTAATTAAAAAATAATATAAGTATAGTTGGATTAATTTTTAGAATAATTTTAAAAAATTATACTTATCACATTTTTCCTTACACTAATAATAATGTATTGAAAATAATGTCATGGTTTGTATATAGTATTATTTTGGAATTGTAATTTTGTTATAGGGCAACTAACGTGCTTGTGTTGGTGACATTTTTTATTTGAGAGGATGGGTGTTGAAGTTGCGTTTAGATTTTGAAGTATTTTTTTTAATAATATAAAAGTAATTTAGAAGGAAAATTCTATTGTGAGGGAACGCGTTTTCAAATATTTTTGTAGTGTGTTGTATGGGTCCAAACTGGTTTCTTGGTCTAAGAACATGGTTTGGAGATTCACCCCTTTGCCATATTTGACAATATTTTAGCAATTTCATATCTTTCGATACTTTTGAAGACTCTTCCTTTTGGTCATCAACTTCCTTCCATTTCGCTTCCTTGAAGAAAAATTCAATCTGGATCGTGCTTTTTTTGCCCCAGTTGACGTTTGCACGCAGCAAGAATGAACAAAAACTGGAAATCCAGCTGCTTCAGGGATCCTGTGTTCCTTCTGGCGTTGTGTTTGTTGTTTCAGAACTTTAGTTGCTGTTGCTCTTTGAATGAAGAAGGTATTGGGTTTTTGCTTTGTAGAATTTTCTGTGTTATTTGTGTGTTTCCGAGGGGAAAATAAAGCTGAGAAGTGAGTTCTATGTGCAGGTAAAGTTCTTCTGAAGTTCAAGCAGGGAATAGTTAGAGACCCTTTTGGTGCTTTGTCAAATTGGGTTAACGATGAAGTAGCAGTTAACCATTGTAATTGGTTTGGTGTTGAGTGCTCTGCTGGAAGGGTGGTAGTCTTGTAAGTTCTGATTTTGTGATCTGTTTTTAAGAAATTGAATTTATGTATTTTTCTCTTCAACTTAATTTATGGCCACAGAATGAATAAAGGATTTTTTTTTAGATTTTATTCATTTGGGTCATCAGATGAGAAGTCCAAGTTTCAAATTTGTACTTTATTTTTCTTTGTTATTAGCAAAACTGTTTGATTCATGATATTTTGAGACTGCTATAGAAATCTATCATGATTTTTTTTATTATATTCTAATATATCCTCAATTGAAATGTACCTTGGTCTTGAATCAACTGATCCATAGAAGTTTGATAGTATCATTACCAAATTTCAAGATCAATTTCCTGTTAAATCAAAATGACTGTTGTTAACATTGTTGGTTAGATATTATTAGTAGTATTCTGATCAATAGAATAAATTTTGTTTGGCAGGAATTTGAAAGACCTTTGTCTTGAAGGAAATCTGGTACCTGAGCTCGCAAACCTTGTTCACATAAAGTCCATGTATGTTATCAATTGGTGATGTTTGTTGCAACTAATTCATTAGTAATTTCAGTTTTCAAATGTTTTCAACTGTCCAGTAATCGTGTGATGAATATGTCACAGAATTTTGCGGAACAATTCTTTTTATGGAATCATCCCTGAAGGGATTGCACACTTGAATGAATTGGAGGTTTTGGATTTGGGCTACAACAACTTCAGTGGACATCTACCTAAAGATCTTGGGAATAATATTTCTCTAACAATTCTGTAGGAAAACTCTTTGAACACTTCAAATCTCATTATTTAAATTTATTTTCGTACTTTGTTCTTAGTTTCTTCTTATTGCAGTTTGTTGGACAACAATGATCATCTCTGTGGTTTCTCTCCTGAAATTAATAAATTGAAGATGATTTCTGAATATCAAGTAGATGAAAGACGACTAAGTATGGCAGGAAAAGTGCCAGCTTGTACAAGAAGATTCATCAAACGGTATGACATTAAGGTTCTAAAAGGGCTCATCTCTAGTTTAGAGTTATAAGCCACGAGATTCTTTCATGTATTTCTGGTTCACTGGTTCTCTATATTTCAGGTTGTGTCCATTCTATTTCACAATCTTATTCTATCATTCTTTCTGTGAAGGCACATTGACAAAAATAAGAAAGGTTCAAGGAGGCTACTGCAATTTCTTCCTCGTGGTGGTGTAAGTCCTTTTGACCGTACTGCTACTTTTCCTGATAGTCCTGCTCCATCACCTTCAGCTCCCTCACTGGCCCCAGCAACACCACCGGTTGAGAAGCCAGCTTCCGCTGACCGAAATGATTCTGCTTCTACTTCTCCTTCTCCTCTGCCTGAACCAAGCTCTGCACCACCATCTAAAAGTAACTCATCAAACAACAATCTTGTTCGTATTTTGGCTGGAGTTATAGGTGGTTTTGCATTTGTTGTCATTTCAATCATTGGCATATATCTCTGGAAAACAAACAAGGTGGCTACTGTAAAACCTTGGGCCACAGGATTAAGTGGACAGCTTCAGAAGGCATTCGTAACGGGTAAATCTTAGCTGTTTAAAAGTAGTGATGTAGAGAAACAGTAGATAACTTGCACACCACCACTAGTTCATGATTAATGAAATGTGACAAAGAGAAAAAAATACTTAACTTATTTTAATTTGGTCCTCGGTCATCTAATTGATCTGGCTTGAAAGATTGCAGTATTGCACTCTCTTGACGAGATATGTTATTTATGTATTGTATTTAAGATTTCTGCCTTTTTAAATGGATGACAGAGTTGTACATTTTCAGGTGTGCCAAAGCTGAAGAGATCAGAGCTTGAAGCAGCATGTGAAGATTTTAGTAATGTAATTGGCACTTCATCCCTTGGTACTGTGTACAAAGGGACTTTGTCCAGTGGTGTTGAAATAGCTGTGGCCTCTGTTGCAGTGACAGAATCAAAAGACTGGTCAAAGACTTTAGAAGCCCAATTTAGGAAGAAGGTACTGCCACCTTAAAAGTTAAACGAAATTATTTGTAAATTTGCAACTAGGCTGCTATCCTAACTAACATTTTAAGTAATTATGGTTTCAGATAGATACATTATCAAAAGTGAACCACAAGAATTTTGTAAATCTTCTTGGACATTGTGAAGAAGACGAGCCTTTCACCAGAATGGTGGTTTTTGAATACGCCCCAAATGGAACTCTCTTTGAGCATTTACACAGTAAGTACCTATCATTTTGGTGTTATTATTACATACAAAGTAAATTAATGGTTGAGTATCCCTATCTATGATCATCAAATTTTAAAGTATTGGTTTTACACGCTTCCAACATTCTGGTTAACAAGTTTTCGTCTGTTGATACTTCATACATTCAGTTTATAGAGGGTTGTCCTCTTTTGCTACTACTCTGATGTTACCCGTAGTTAGTTAGATTAGGACTACTTTTCTGTCAGCCTAAAGTTTGCAATAGAAATTCTTCTGATCATTGAATACTGACAAGACTTACATTAGATTGATGTCAATGGATAGACATAAATGGGCAAGGACACATGGGTTTGGCCCCTCAATTAGGAATTTTCTCTGACTCATTATGGATACTATTATCATATAATAAAGTTGATTTGGTCTATCAATCATTGAACCTATTCTGTGTTTTGCTATATCATGTCACAGTTTAGAACTTAAACTCTGTATAAAGCAAGGAATGAAATTGAGAGGATGAAAACAGAGAAAAAAAATGAAAAAAAGGTAAGAAATAAAATTAAATATTTACTTATTTGATAAAATAAAATTAAATAAAAAAAAAGTATTTTGACATTTGTATAATTTAATTAGTTTAATATAAAATAAAAAATGAATAAAAATAAATAAAAAATAACACAAGATATCTTGTTACTTTTTTTCTTTCCTTTCTTCCTCAGTCAAACAAATCACCTTTCCATCCTTCCTCTTCTCTCTCTGTGAAGAGAGCCCAAGCATAAGAAACTATAGATGTCAACTAATGTATTTTGTAATACTAATGCTTATCACATCCCCACCCTTCCTATTTTCTGGGAGTGATGAGAACACTATCGGTGTAAAGTAGGCTAAGATAGGTTGCTAATAACCCTGCAAACATGTGTAGGTCTTGAATTATATCTGTGGGAAATTGAGCTTACAATACTTTGTTATTTATTTGCTTTCTATCTCTCTAGTCCCTCCTCCCCGAGTTTACTTCTCTTTCAGAAGCCAAAATAGTTGCTTTTAAGGACTTCATTATGTCATTCTATTGGTGTTGAAGTAGGAAACTGGCTGATGTATTTGATCTTCTTGTAATTCCAGTAAAAGAAGCTGAGCACTTGGATTGGGAAACAAGACTTAGAGTTGCCATGGGCATGGCTTACTGCCTACAACATGTGCACCAGTTGGAGCCTCCTTTGGTTCTTGGCAACCTGAATTCTTCAGCTGTTCAACTCACTGATGATTGTGCTGCCAAAGTCTCTGATTTTAGTTTCTTAACTGAAATAGCTTCAGCTGTGATAAAATCTTCTGCTAGACAGCACCCTGACATGACCCCAGCAAGTAACATTTACAGTTTTGGTGTTATATTATTTGAAATGGTGACAGGCAGGCTTCCTTATTCTGTGGACAATGATGGCTCACTTGATGACTGGGCTTCACAATATTTACATGGGGATCAGCCCCTCAAAGAAATGGTGGATCCAACTCTAGCGTCCTTCCAAGAAGAACAGCTGCAACAAGTTGATACTTTAATCAAATCTTGTGTCCATCCTGATCAAAAGCAAAGACCAACTGTGAAAGAGGTTTGTGCGAGATTAAGAGAGATAACAAAAATAACACCCGAAGCTGCTGTTCCAAAACTTTCTCCACTTTGGTGGGCAGAGCTTGAGATTGCTTCAGTAAATGGAAACTGAAATCAGTTAATGAGGTTGTAAGTATGAAGTTCTTACCATCCTCATCCTTTTTCAATCGGTTAAGGCACAAAAATGTATTCACCTGTACATTAATACATCCTGTGTTTCATCGTACAAGAGTGGCAAATCACATGTACATAAGGGAGAGAAAAAAATGTGATCTTTTCTTTGGGTGCTTTGTTTGGTTATGGTTTATGGAATCAAACTAACAAAAAAAGCTTCAAATTTCAGTTAATTTCATTTCCGCAGTCTGTTTATTTGGTGAAATTAAAAATGTTTTCAATTATATTTCTTATCAGTTACAAACCATTACTCATTTCTCTCCCTACTTCCATATTTTTTTATTTCCATAAACAATCTAATCTAATTTGTTCTGTTCAACAAAATGGTTAATATTGACAAATAATATTTTCTTTGAAAATATGAATAAGGATTCAATTACTATATTCATATTTATGGAGAAACACCTATTGAAAAAGGTTAATTCCTTAATTTAAAAGATTAGTTTTTAACTCATGATATAAAAAATGTTAACAGTCATAGTCCTACCCATGTGTGTTGATTACATGTAATGACAGTTACATGTGAAGAATAAGGTTGTGATAGTTGAAGTTTTGATAATATAGATGGAACAGGTCAAAGTCTATGGGGTTTTTGTTAATATTCTATGATGAAGTATGAACAAAGTTTGGTGGCAAATGACAGCTACAAAGTACAAACTTCCAAAGCTGTAGCCTGCTAAATAGAATAATGGGTGGCTGAAAATTTCAATGGCAGCTGCATGAGACTTGGAGGCACTTCTACTTTTGCTATACGACAGTTGTTAATTGAAGATAACAACGTACTTGACCTTAACCTATGCATTGCTCATCATGCTGCAAAATTCCACAACTAAAGAAACTGTATACATTTCAGAATATAAAAAAAATGTGATGGTGTCAGTATCATTGCTAATTCCAATTGAGAAAAATAAATATAGGTGCACCGAATTTTGAATTTTTTCTATTAACTGATCTCATGGATTTTGAAAATGTCTTATTTAGAGCTTAAATTATGATTGATTATTCATCAATTGGACATTTTCTCTAATTACCATGCTGTCATGAATTCATAACGCGGAACAATCTTATTTTTATTTATTTATATGACCCTCGTTCCTTAAGTTTTTCATCAAAATGTGTAAGGAAAAAAGTTCAGATAGGTTACATGTGGAGTGGTAGATTCATGAACAGTTCTATTACATCACAAGAACCAGGAGGAGACTCTAGCACGAGTCACCAAAGCATAAAAGTGAGCTAAAGAAGCTAAATGCTCAGTCACAATTTTAGCTTCTTCATATTCATATATATGGAAAAAAAAAAATCTCAATTCCTAGTTAACCAATATCAGATAAACTGATTATCGGATTATCGGTTTATATATTGGACTTTAAACCTTGTTTTGGAGACCTATATTGACTAGAGATTAAGACATTTCATAGTATATAAGTGGTGCAAACCTTATCTTATAAGCTGGTTTTATAAGGTTGAGTTATGCTTAAAGTCTATTTCTTAATATAATATTAAAATTATTTAAAATCTATTCTAACGAGATTGTTGGTCTTATCAGGTCACCCTCTGTCAGACCGTAATTGTCCATAAATATATTGTCTCACGCACGAACTGTCATTTCGATGTAAGAGATGTGTTGAGTTAGACTTAAAATCACTTCTTAATAATAATATATTTGAAATTTATATAAAAGGAAGTTAAATACTATAAGCAGACTTTGCCATACGTCCAAGTAAACATCTTCTCTCAAGTGGGATTGTGTTATATATAATGCCTAATAAAAGAAATAAAGAATAAGTCTTTATAAGATAGCCACTCTTTTAATCTTTCAAAGATTTATTTATTCGTCATTACTAAACTACTCCCTCCTCACTTTAAAATGGAGCATAAAGTCTTGATGGAATGTTTTTTTATGAACTCATTTGTGATAAATTAAATCTTTGAAAGATTAAATTAGTGATCACAATTTTGGACGATTAAAATGGTGATGAAAATATTTTTGAGATTGATTTGGTGACAATTTTTTTAGAATAACTTTTGCTATAATACAAAATTGTAGAGTGGAAATTTAAATATAAAGTTTGGAATCTCACATCATAACTCGATCACATCCAAATTTCTTTATTATGTACTCTTCAAAATATGTCTATTATGAAGAACTTCAAGATAAAAGACTAAATTGAATATTTAATCAAATATTTTTTTTTTTAAATAATTACATCATATATAATGAGATATTAAAATATATAATAATTAAAGAGTAAAAATATAAAAACAATTATATACATTTACATTTTATTTTAGCATTATTTATATAATAAATAAGATTATTATCTCAAAAATCATATTATTAATTCTAATGTTGACATCAAATAATTCAATCAAACATTCATAGTATATTTTAAATAAATAAATTATTATATTATATCACGCATAAAATTATTTTTTATTTTATGTGCGTTCTAAGCCTTAAAACGATTAATTTGATATGCAGATACTATGCAAATAAAAGGGTACCATCGTGCCATGTCCTATGTTCGTTAGTAAACTAATGAGAAAATTAGTGAGAAGGACCAATTGAAGAATATTCATGATTTAGGGAATAAATAAAAAATTTAAAATTTACAATTCCTAATTATAAATATTTTAGGATGCTTATATATATACCACAGACATATATTCCTTTTTAATTAAAATTTCCAATCAATTACTTAATACATCTTACATGTTAAAAATAGATAAACTCAGTTGATAAATGTTCATTGGAAATTATTTTACAACATAATTATATTAAAACTTAATGTCAAAGTACAGGAATATATGTTAAATAATCATTTGTAAGTTAAGTTTAGTGTTTCTATCGTGTTAGATATTTAAGTGGTCAATGAAATTTACTAATAAATTGGAAATATCTAAACCCATATTTTTTTGGTAACTGAACATATCTCCCGTGTCATAAAACATGAAAGCATGTAGATGGCAAAATGTGGCCTTCACGTATAGATGAAATTTATTGGCAACAAAGTGGATGGCACGTTGATATGCTTTATTATCAATTCAACTGAAGTCCTTCATATAGTGCATTGCATTACCAGTGAGCTATCAGCTATATATATATATATATATATATATATATATATATATATATATATATATCTTTCTATACAATCTCTCTTTTATTTGTTTTAAGTGTTTTTCTCTGAACTCTTCCTAGTCACTTCAGTTCAACCCTCAAAGGACTCAAAGGAAATGGCTGGCAGGCATTTCAGTACCCTTTCTCTGTTACTTCTTCTGGTGGCTTTCTCTTACACACAAGCCACTCCAGATGTTCCAAAAACAACAGAGAAGAAAATAGAAGTGGTGGTGGTGGAAGCTACGGTCTATTGTCAGAGCTGTGATCACTTTGGAACATGGTCTATGATTGGTGCTAAGCCCATTTCTTCAGCCAAAGTAAGTGTTACCTGCAAAAGCTACAATGGTCATGTGAGCTACTATAAGGTCTTTGAGACAGACAAAAACGGTTACCTTTATGCACCACTCGAAGGGTTCAAGATGCAGCATTATGTACTTGATCACCCCCTCCACTCTTGCTACGTGAAGCCTGTTTGGTCTCCTCTTGAAAGTTGCAGCCTTCTCTCCAATGTCAATTATGGTCTGAATGGGGCACCACTTCGTTATGAGAACAAGAGATTGCATGGAAGCAAGTACGAGGCTGTCATTTATGCTGCTGGTCCATTGGCTTTCCGTCCCTCTGAATGCTCACAGACTCACTACTAGTGTCTCAAACAATTACCCTTACCATGCATTGAGATTCACTTGATCCTGATTTTGTTGTTTCCTATTGTTTGTGTCTACATAGTATTCGATCTGGAGATGTATTCTTCTTAATTTTTTTTGGTTTTTGCTGTATTAAACTAAATTGCAATGTTGCTGTGGTTATTTAATATACTTTTATTCCTTTGAAAAAGGAAATGGTTTTCTACATTCCAAGCTTTGAGTTCCATACCCATCGAAAGTATGCTAACAGTTATAAAAATCAGTACAAACAGTGAAACCTTCCACTCGAATACTTCACACAAAATCAAATTCTGCTTACTTAATAGAAATCAGAATTGGCTCTCAAAAATCACCTTATTACTAAAAATTCAGGGGCATGTTAAACATTTCGTTTATATCGTCCATGGCTTCCTTTGTGAGGAGAGTTGGTTCAAACAAATCAGATTCCTTGGACTTTCCTGGCAATTTAGGTGGTGGTAGTGGAACTTTCTGTTCCAGGTGGTCATCGTCAGCAAGGATTGAAAAGCCACCAAAGTCATTTCCCCTTTTGCTCTGGGGTGCTTTCTCCTGCTTGGTGGTTCTTCTTTTCCTAACAAAATCTATTGGCTTCCCAAACATGTTATTTATATCATCCATAGCTTCCTTCAAGTTGATGGTGGGGTCTACTAAACCGTGGTGGCAAACATTTTCCACCTCTGGTTCATCCAAAATGGTGGAACCAACAAATTTGCAAACAACTGTATCCTCTCTGAACTTTGAATTACGAGAGCTTTCAGCATCCATGTCACTAGATTTTTCAGAAGTGATATCCTTGGGGCGGAGAAAAACAAAGTCATTTGATTGTGAAGCCGATGAAGCAGAACCACCTTCAGACAAATTTGCATTACTGGTCTCGGAATGTTCTTCATCATCAATGTATATTTGGAGCGGTTCTTGGTGAGGTTGGTTGGCTTCAGTCCTTTTCTGAAGTGAGAGGGAACCGGATGACTTGATTTCATGATCCAAGTTTTCATCAACAAAAACCTCAAACTCGTTCTTTGTACTACGAATTTCTTTTGAATGGTTTTTATGTGACTTCCTTCCTAATGGTCTAGTCTCCAATGGCTCCCGGAACATGCTGTTGATGGCATTCATGGCCTCCTTCATATTTATTGTAGGATCCACCAATCCATGATGGCATGCATCTTCTGCTTCAGACTTTCCAACCATGGCAGTGTCAACAAATTTGACTACAACTGTATCATCACCACGAAAGTTCTTGCACTCATCCTTCTTAGTCTTTAAGTGTCTATCATTAGCTACACCTTTAGCTTCATAATTCTGAATTTCGGGCCCCTTTTGCACACCCTCAATGCAACATGCTCCATTGCTTTTGCTTCCCTCTATCTTGTTGTCAAGAGAACTCTTTGAAGATAGAGGCCTCCTGGCAGCTTTTGGTTCCTGATGCTGCAGGAGATCCTTCTAAATTAGCTAACTGAAAGCCGCTAACAACAAGAACAAAATGCCTAAAACAACCCAGATATGAGTACATGAAGATAAAAGCATGTCACTACCTGGGCTCTCTTATTTTTTCGCTGCTCCATGCGTTGAAGAAATTGTTCATATGATTTCTGCAATTTATCTTGAGGCTCTGCAAGGCTGTCCAGAAAAGGCAATGACTCGTAAAATTTCTGGAGTAGAGGGGCATAACATCCTAATACCAATTAAAGTACTGAGTAGTTATTTGCTGAACTAATCTACTAATTTGAAATTATGAGAAGGAAAAATTCATCGAAAATGATGTATGCACCAAGTTTCAAGCACAATCTAGCGGCAAATTCATGTGATTTTTTCTGTGCCAATTTCTCCAAAGCACCAACCATTACAATAAAATGAATAGGAAACTTGATCTAGTCAAAGGTGAGAATGTTAAGCTAAATGGTTAAAAATAGTTAGTGCTGCATCGGATGTGTGTCACGGCACTTGGCAACAATCAAGGAACCATGTCAACTCATTGCAGGTAAGTTTTATCACCACTCATGTACTCAAGACAACAATCAAAAACAATTACACTACACAACTTACTTCTTCACTCCCAGATGGTACATTCTCTCTGCTTCATCGTAGTTCTTGATCTTTTCGTAGTAAAGAGCATACGCTTGGTAGAATTCAGAACGTTTTGTTCCAATGCGATTAACCTCCATGGTACTCAAAAGTGTTTTTGGATCACTCGAAAAATCCATCTACATGGGAGAAAATCACAAACCATGTCAATACCCCTTTGTTTGAACTTAATATATATTTTAAATGTCGATAAATCAAATAATAATATAAAAAACAAAAACTTTAAGCTTCATTTTCCAAATCCATTTCTGCAAGAGGGGGTTACCAGATGGAGCCACACTCGAATATAGCGCATGTCGTTTCTGTAACGTCGATCGAGCTCGAAGGTGTGAGCGCATTTCTGCAAGAACGCGGGTAGTTTTTCCTTCAGGATTTTGGGAGGAAGAGTATCCTTTATCTTTCGGATCGCGCTGCGAGTAACGTTGGGAATGAATGAGTAAACAGAAAAGTGAGGCGGAAAACAGAGAAAGAGAGTGGGAATTGAGGAATACCGAAGCCATGGGAGAAGAGGGTCTTTGTCGGTGTACGAATGGATGTCTGAGATTAAGGAAGATAAGAGTTCGTCCACGTTCGCCATTTCAAAACTGAATATGCGGCGGCGGTAACGGTGGTCGCGGTGGTGGTCCTAGTTTGAATTTGAGACTGAGCGGCAATGAAACGCTCGAGATTGAGCTTTATTTGTTTGTGTAGGAATTGGGCCGGACCAATTTTGCCTCCAACGTAGTTGGGCCCAAATTCCTTATAAGACCACCAATTTTGGGCAATTGCTTCCTGTACCTAACAAAATTTTAACATGTACCCTCCACAGTGACAAATATGTTCTCTGTACTTTCGAATTAAGATTAAGAATGAGGTACAATTGTTATTTCACAATATATTTTTGGATT
>Ga0123341_1004192_pt1 | contig 12587 bp, 6 predicted proteins | sample Turbeapinknodule_FD_89959 | JGI IMG/M metagenome (GOLD analysis project Ga0123341, IMG submission 89959) | Root nodule microbial communities of legume samples collected from Mexico - Turtle bean Mexico pink nodule | ecosystem: Host-associated > Plants > Roots > Nodule | place: Mexico: Nepantla... | reverse complement strand
GTATAATACATAATCAATTTATTATCTTTTTACGGGAATTTGTATAATAACTATGATGCTTTTTTAGGATAAATTTTATGGTCCTGGGTGAGAATTTCCATTTAAAATACTTTTACTTTTGATTGATATTTGATTTTTTTTTCTTTCTAGTTTTTGAGTTAGACTTGTTTAGAATCAAGTGTTGAAAGCTTGATCTTTGTAGATGTTTTTCTCTTTGGATTTGACTTTGATTATTCTTGAATCTTCTTTGTTTGAATCATTTTTAGCTTTTTAATGTTCTTTGTCCTCACTAAAATTCTTTTGATATTAAAATGTTAGGGACAAAAGGTCGTGTTCAATAAAAAGGAATTCCTCACTACCTTTTCTTTGAAGGTCATCTTCTGGTCCTTAGCATTATCTTCTTCATTTGACCATATAGTAGTAACTTGTGAGGATTTCCTTGTTCATTCTATCACCTAAAAATTATTAAATTATGTTTCACCATTATTATTTTTTTGTGTGCACACAATCATTATTGTTTAAGAGTATGTTTTAACAAAATTGTGTCTTACATTTTTATAATCATTTATATTGCATATCAATGCTTGCTTTCAAACATGATCCTTATTGTTTCACCATCATTATTGTTTATTAAGTGTATGTTTTATTAAATTTTTTTATATTTAGTATCACTATTTATAATGCATATCAATTTTAAAATTATTATTATCATCTAAGTATTTGAATGCTAGCTTTCAAACATGATCCTCTCTAATATTTGAATATTTTAATAAGATCCGAAGAGGTTATTCAATACTCTCAATTATTTAAAAATTCTCAAAAAGAAAAAATAAACTACTATGTTTGAAAAGTTTTACATGATTGATGCATGTAGGATTTATGGATCAAGAATGAGTCTCTACTAATCCCTAAGGATATATTATTGACCTTCATGTAAGTTTTGTGAAATTAGAGCTTTTGATTTTGTGTTTAGCAACTTAAACAAGAAAAATTAGTTTAAATTTAATTAGTGCATTAGGTTAAATAATCTAAACATGAAGGTGATGTGGTTATATTATTTTTGAAACTCTTGTAGGAACTGGTGTATTAGTTTATTTGTAATTTAAATGAATTATCTTGAATTGATCTTGATTTAAATGAACTTACCTTGAATTGAGGTATTGGTTGATTTGAAATGAAAATCCTAGTCAAATTTGAATGCTTTGCAATGGGTGTGTATGTATTAGTATGATTGTTTGAATACTACATTTGAAACAAATTGATTTAAAGTGTAATTAGTTTGAGATAAAATAGTTAATGTTATGAAAAAAAAATGAGGACAAACTCATCTTGAATCAATTTGGATATATGTAAAGGAACTATTAAATAAAAGTACTCTAAGAAAATGGTTGTTGGAGAAAATTCATTCTTATAAAAAATTAAGGCGGGTTTTCTTAATTGAGCACACTCTAGATGCTTGTTGGACGAAAATATTTGTTTTAAAATTATAAAACTTTGTATTTTATATGATTTTTATATTAAAAATGGTTTTTGTCTTAAAGGATTATAATTTTAATTAGGATAATGTATTATTAAGTTTTCTAAATAGTAAATAGTAAGAGATGATATGAATTTCATGTTAATGATGTTTGATTTGAGTTGGAAATATATGAATATTTAGTATATGATATGATATAGGCATAGTCAAATTTTTATATATTCTCATGAAAGGAAATACTGAGACGGAGATTCATCTAGAATAAGATATATTGAATTTATTCCTATATTAAAATCATATACATAAAAGTTATATGGTGATGAGAATTGAAGAAAATCTATATGATCGAGTCCACAATTTAAAAAATAGCTAATCTAAGTGGTAATATGAATTTATCATGTCACGTTAAAAAACTTAGTTCCTATTTTATATAGTTGTGTTAAAGAAATAACATAATAAATAAAGATAATATAATATGCAAATCTCTAAGTCAAATTCAATGATTTTTTGTTAGACTGTGAATATAATTTTGGTATGAATTGTAGATTTCATTTATTATGAAAGACAACTTGATCCTGTGAACTATGTGAATATAATTTTGGTATGAATTGTAGATTTCATTTATTATGAAAGACACTTGATCCTGAGAACTATTTGAAGGAATGAAATTTGATGTGTGTCAATATAGTTTTGGCATAAATTGTAGATTTCATTTATTATGAAAGAAACTTGATTTTGTGAACTATTTGAATGAATGAGATTGAATTTGAGATGTACATTTATTATGCTTAATAAAAACTAGGTTTAATATGACTTTAAGTAGCCAAAAATCAAGTTGAACACTCAATTTTTATTTTAGTCAATGTGGTTCCAATTTTTTTTTAATGACTCAATTTGTTTTCTTCCATTAGATTGTTATTCACAGTTATTAAAATGGCGATAACTTGACAAATGAGAATTGACACATGACAAAATAACATTGTCACGTAAACCAAATGTTAAATAAAGAAAAAAAAATAAGCAACTAGGAATTAAACCTGTAACCATGATTATAATGGTTTTGGGATAGATTTCTATATGTTTATTTTTATTTTCTATTTAAAAATTTGCTTTAGGTGACACATGTATGTTGTGTTCACATGTTTATTATGTGTCCATTTTCATATGTTAAGTCATCACTGTCTTAATCACGTCAACGACAATCCAACAAAAGTCACCAAATTGAGTCATTTTAAAAAATTAAATTGACAAAAAATAAAGAAGGAAAATATTATATGAAATTTGTATATATACTAGAAATTTTTATAGAACAAACTTTACATGTAGAGACTGAAAATCAAATTTAATTTCCTAAAAAACCTCATTGGTCACTAAATTTATTTAAAGTATAAAACAAAAGATAAAACCTATATGAATAGCAAGCACTTTTTAAAAGTAATTCAAAAAACAAATTTCAAACAACAAATTCTGATGACTAACATACAAAACACCATTTTAAGCCATTTTAGTTAAAATATTATGACTTTTTCTAGTTTATATACACTGCATTTATTCATTACCATATCATATCTAACTGCCATTTGTTACATTAATTAATTTCATTAAATATTAACAAGAGTCCGCTAGGAAACATGATTATAAATAAAACAAGACATGAAAACATTAATTATTGTAATTAGAATAGAAAGAATAAAAAAAACCATATAATTGCAGTATTTAAAATACTAAAATGCAGTTAAATCAATAGAAAACGTATTTCCTATCAATAGAAAGTGGAGAATTAATTTAAAGTCCTAATACTTTATTTGGTTAGGATTGTGGAAAGTGGAGTGATTTATTTTGATAAAAAGAAGATTTAGCAATGAAAGCATAAGGGAATTGTTTAACCTGGTTCTTGACTCATTGTTTAATTGGAGTCTGCATGTCCAACAAATTTCTGTCACAATGTCCCTGTCAACAAGCTTCTCCATAAAAATCACCACCCTTGTGATACCAACATGCATGCCAATACAAACGAAAGGTCTGCAACACCTGTCAATCAACTAAATCCTCAGTTCAATTTACCAAACCTCACCCACTCCTGCAAAATATTTTCATATTAGCAACTATTCGTAGTTACTTATTCTCATGGTTATCTAATTATCAAATAAACCTGGCTGTATACAGTGAGGAAGTGATAAGCTTTATGTTCAAGTCAGATGACAATTTGCTCTTTAAATCTCGATAATCATAAAAATACATTAAAACCATTAAAAAGCTAGCATTAGAGACAATAATAATATACATTACTGAAAGAAACTATCTAAATATTATTGAATAAACAGATGTGATCAAAACAATTAAGCTTGTATATATTCTAAAAGAATGCATCTTCAGTCAGTTGTTCTTCCCAATCGAGGCTGAAGGCAGAGAGAGAGATTAATTTTCAGGGAGCGTGGTGGTGTCTTCAAGTTGGTCAGAGAAACCATTTTGGGAATGCGTCTACACACAAAAAACGAGAAAGAGGATATATGAGTTGGCAAAATATGAACACCAGAGGAAAGAATAAAGGTATTTGCCTCCAGAATTTACCAAACCCTATCAAGAAACAAGACAACTAACATGAAAACTGAGAAATAAAAAACTAAATTTCAACACTACAGATGAATAGCATTGTTTTTGGATATTTGCAGAATTATATATCCATATCCCTAGCTCATTACCATCATACACAAGCAGAATGTAACTCAGTGCCAAATCAACAATCCCCAAGAATAAAAATCAGTAAGTTCGAAGGCACTAACTTTGAACAAGAATAAAAAACAACCCCCAAGCATCCAGAACAAAAAATATTTGAGATTAAAAGCCTTCATATTATTCAACTTGGGGAACATTCTTTCAGACACAATAATATCACAGATAAATTCTGTGCAAGTAATTATCTGTGCAAGATATGCAAAACAGGATAACAGGTTCGCACCAAACCAAGAGCTTCTCTTGCAATCCTATGACCATGCTCGCCACAAACTTTACCAAATAGGAACATAAGGTGTTCTCTTTGTTCCAGTTTCAAGTGTTTTTCTAGGCCCCGACTAACCATCTCCATTTCAGGCTGCATAGAAATACCACAGTAAGTGCTGGTAGAAAGTGGCAAGTCAATACATAAATCATATTCTGCAGCAGACAAGGTTAGAAGAGAAATCTTTCTATCTACCTAATGCCTCATCCAAATCAGCATTCCATTAGAGGACGTGACCTGTCAGAGGATTCTGTTTACCCATCTTTGGTGTACTGCCAGCGGTTGTTTTAATGGAGTTGTCATTTTAGACATGTATAGAGATTGAGATTAAAATGGGTCGCACTCACGAGTTACCTCTCAATTACTTTTCAATGATTAAAAATTGGTTCTTACACCACATGATCCTCCTTCAATGGTGTAGCAGTTAAGATGGTCCTTAACTTTAAGAATCAACTCAATAACTACTTAAGGGGAAACTCTTACATATAAATTGTTCATAAGGACGTGAGAATTGCAAATTATTATTGAGGATACATACTGAAGACTCCTCGGGAGGAAATATTCGTAGAAGAAGGCATATCTTTGACAGTTCCACCATAGCCTCAACCTGTTTGCCTTGCATTTCCAGAGCCTTTAAATGAAAACAAAAACAAAACATGAATTTAGAAATGCATTCAAGAGGAAAAAGATTCTTTTAGAGAACCAGAGGCCAAATATGAACTTTATAAAAAAAGTGATATCTGAATGAGGCCATAATTTCAGGCATTAAGTTACAATACTTCAAAGTTCATCACTCTTTAAGACCTGTAATCCAATTATAGATTCTACATTCATGCAATCCAGAGACCACCAAAGAGAAGTTAACAGGCACAATGGTCATATTTAATGGTGCCAAGTTCCACCACATTCAAAAGAAAGATTTCTATAAACATAAATTAATATAAACAACCAAAATATTTTAACTGAATATAACTATCTTCAGTAGTGTTTGTTACATACAAAAAATGTAATTTTGGAAAACCCCAAATGCTTAAACGCAATATTACCAAATCATTTGATTTAGAGTAAGAAAATTACCCAAGCCTGTAGAAGACAGGAGCGAGTGCGAGCAGCAATAGCTGCAGACACAATTGTTGCGGCACGAACATTTTGAAGGCCAATATTTTCAGCAAATCCAGCAAGAAACCGTGAAGCATCCTCACCATTAATATCAATTGAACTAGAGTAAGTTGGTGCCCTGAATAGAAACAGAGGGACCGCCAACAAATTTCATAAAATAGGAGGAAACAGTAGGATTAACAGGTGACGTTTGGTACTGAACAAAGAGATAGATCAGAATGAAGGGTTAATAATATCACACCTGCTGCAGACATTTAAAACAAAGTTAACAGATGCCCGATACAAGGTGTCCCGAATATTTGTTGGCTCAATAGACACTTGCACACCAGAAGTTCTGCACAGTTGACGTAACTGTTCATGTGTGTGGGCAACAAACATTTCAAGTGTTATCAGAAGAGAGACAAATTAATTCCCTTTCATCATAGAATTCTTTTTATTGTAAGCACGCATTGATAAAAAAAATCAGAAACCATGAGAGGTGGGTGTTTTAAAATACACAGTATCACTTACATTTCAGAAAATTTTAAGGCAAAAAGGCATGCTAAAGCATTACAATAATGACAATAATCACAACCATGTTGGAACCTCAACCATCATCTATCCTATCAGCACACCAAATATTAGTAATATCATGTTATGCTACTTAATATTAATTAAAAAGCGTCTTTTTTATATAGGGAATTAGGACAAAACAATGGGTATGTTAAAATTGACACAGATCAGTATTACATGGTAGTTTAACTTGTAAGTAATACATAGTTTACTATAGAATTATGACTTTTCTTGCTGAAGGAACTAAAAGAAAAGCAAATACCAAGATTAACCGAATATCGTATTAATTTTATACCAACTGTTATATATATATGATAATCAGTAAATCACCGGGAGAGAAAAAAAGGTGGAAAAGAACTCACTTGAATTATATCATTCTCATTGATGTCATTCCCGCCCAATCTACTGTTTGTAATTGCTGGAAATCAAGTGGGTGAGTTGCAACTTGTTATAAAGGATGGCAAAACACTAGAGAAATTATTAAATGTGTATCTATACCTACAAAAAAGAACATGAACAGAATCATTATTCATCCCGGGACTGGAACACTAAGTAGGACGAACGAACCACCTTATAATTGCTTTTAACAAATTAAATTACCGTTACACAATGCATTTCCATTAACAGGAATTGAAGATAGAGAGATGCTTATGGAACAGTCATCTGATAATAAGAAGCTGAAATAAGTTAAGAGAGGAAAAGAGAAAACAAACCTCGAACCACTCTGTAAGCCTCCCTCTTGTATTCCTCCTGCTCATTCGCGTCAAAAACAGAGCCGTTGGCATTGACAACAGTAGGCCACCATTCGGGCAATTTTCTTTCAAACCGAACCATATTCTTCGCGGAGCGCTTCACAGAGCCCCGAACCGCGGGCGATAACGGATTCGAATTGCTCCTCTGGCCCCACGCAACAACCACCTCTTTTCCGCCGAGACTCCGGTCCCTCCGCACCACAAGAGGCCTATTGTTAGACGCGTTACGACGCCACGACGAAAACCTAGAAATCAATCGCGCTAGAACACTGAAAACGGAAAACGTGAGCAAGGTCAAAGCCGCCGAAGTTCCGAGGAAATGCAACGTGGAAGGGCGGCATGAAACGACGAGTCTGCGGTTGTGGTCGAGAGTGAGGAGGGTTTCCAAATCGAGGTAAGCGTCTCTTCCGGAAAGTATGAATCGGCGAAGGTGAGATTGGAGAGTGGTTAGGGGAGTGAGGTCGATGACGGCTTCGAACTTGGGTTCAAACGAGGAGGAGGTGGAGGTGGTAGCAGGGAGGGAGACTTTGTTGTGGCGTCTACGGCTGCGGCTTCGGCGGCGGAAGGAGGAGCAGACGACGGTGAGGCGGCAGAGGCGACGGCATGGGTATGGTGGAGGGAATTGGGAGGGAAGAGTACAAGTGTTGACAGAAAACATATAGTTACTTTGTTTTTACCTGACACAACAAAACAGCTCCTTTATCCTTCCTCCTTTATTTATTTATACTTTCCTCAAAACCATAGGCCCAAGCCCACAACGTAAAAACTAACCACCCTATCAGCCAATTTCTTCCTGCACCGCATCATTTAAGACATACACCCAACGCAAAAATTAAAACCCAACATTGCCCTTGGTTTCTTTTTTGCTTAGGAATTCAGAAATCCGGAAGTGATTGTCATACACTACAGAGTTTGATATCCATAAGGTTATTTTCGTACTTCTTTTAAATTTTTGGATAACTATATTTTAAAGTGAGTTACGGTTCCAGATTTCTATATCTAGAATTGTGTGTTATAAATGGTGTTGATGACGATCCAGATCAAAAACTCATTTATGTTTACTTATAAAGTTTAGCATCTGAAAGATCAAAAACTCATTTATGTTTACTTATAAAGTTTAGCATCTGAAAGATCATTTATGCTTTACAAATAAGGTTTAAGAAGACAAAATACATATTATCAAACTTTCAAATTTGTATATCTGATTATAATTTTATTTTTAGTTATGAATATTGAAAAGACAAAAAATTGTAAGCATTAAAAGCAAAAAATTCGCGCCCTATTATTTTTCCCTCTCTCTCATACACTATGCATATAGTGTAGGCAATTTTTTTCAATGTATTCAATTCTTTACTACTCAAATTTATTACAATTAGCAAAATCTTCAGATCTCCACTGATAATATTTAGTTTCCAATTAAATTTATATACTTCCATTACAAGATTAGATTAAAACACAATTTCTCCATTTTCACTAAAATAGTCTATAATCTGTCTCTTATATCTCTTATAACTTTAACCATCCAACAAATGTTTTCCCTCCTTAAAGAATTATCAATTGAGCTGAACATTTATATACAGAGGAATATGAATAACTTCGTTTTTGACATGCCAATATATGCATTCGCATCAAAAGCAGAAAGTGTTGTTAAAAAACATCTGAATTCCAAAAACAGAACGTGTCATAACAAAGTTATAGACTGGTAATTCAGTTTTCAGATTGTCCAAAATATCTCCCCGAAATTGTAGCCAAAATATTCAACATTACAACCTCCTCATCCAGGGCAACCTTTCCTGCACGGATGGTAGCACACCTTCGCAGCAGACTCCTGAGAGCAGCAGAGGTGTCAGCGTATAGTGGAGTATCAACTGTTGCACACAGAGCAAAAAGCCACATGCAATCATCTCTAGTGACAGTGTTTGCACCCTCTAGCAAGCGAATCCGTTTCAGCAAAGTTTTTACCCGGGTTACAGAGTCCATTGTTGAGATTACAGAAAGCAAAGGAGGACTGGGGGAGCTGCTGCTTGTTTGATCAACTGAAGTTTTCGATTCAGTATTCTCTGGAGACAGTGTTCTGTCCTTATCTTCAGCAGATACATCATTTGTCTTACCAATGCTCAAATGATTACCAAGTAAGACGTCCTTGTTCATAACACCAGAAAATTCTCCACAATCATTCCCAACTATCTGTGAGCAATGAACACGGGGGTTTCCAGAGTATATGGCACTTGAACCATCAAGGAATGAGAGATTCTGGTCAAAGAAGTTGGGAAACAATGAGAACATAATATGATATAAAAAAAAAATTAAAGGACTCCAAATACATCCAAATTAAAGCCATGCAATGCAATTCTTAATGAACATACCGTTCTGAGTGTTGAAAATTCAGCAAGAAACACATCCTCCCACTGTTTCAGTGGCAACAGATGCTCTGGACACATGGCAATATCAGGAATCTTGGGCATGTAAGCACTCTGTTCCTTGTTAAGTTTGCCTCTGTCAAGTTTTGCAACCTTCACTTTTGGAATTTGATCTGCCTCCCACCTGCTCAAGAAAACAATATACAAGATATAGAGCTGCTCTAACTTCTAGCAACATTGAGAAAGCAAACATCCAAAGATTCTGACAGTTAAGATAATACCTGACACGCCTAAGATATTCCCATCCATCTTCTGGTGGACCAGAATCAAAATTAGGTTCTCCATCAACCAAAAAGGCAGGCCTTTGGATGCTGGCATAATCGTCATCACTATCATCATCTTCACCACACTCTTCTACAATTGAGCCCCCATCCTCACCCATAAGGGTACGACTACAAGGGTCAACAGGAGTAATATTTTCACTACTTTCCATGTGATGTAATTCACTATCCCTATTTTCACAATACGCTGCACCTGAAAGCAATTACAAAAGTTTTCAGTACCAGCACTGACAATTTGCTAATAATTTAGGAAGGGTTAAAAAGGGAATCAATATACAGTTTTGTATCTGTAAAGGCAAGAATGATCAGGTAAAGAAAGCATGTCCTTCTCATTTAGAACACGACAAAGGCAAGAAATCAAAGTTCGTGTTGGAAAATCAACAATAGAATTTTCAACATAAAACAAAGTAAAAATGAACTAAAACAAGAAAGCATCGTCATTACTGCATGACCAAAGTAATTATTCAAATCTACAATCAGACTACTGCACAAGACTGTTCATATACAATGATTCTGTACAAGAAACCATGCACTGAAGTCAGTGCCTAATCAGAACATAGTCTACAGTCAACTAATGTTGCATATTAGATATGTTCCAGGTTCCTTCTGCTCATTCTTCAGTGGACAAAGACATTCACATATCTGCATCTTCCGTTAGTAGCAGCCGCACCTGTCCATCACAGAAATTGAAAACATCAAATTGACACAATGTGAATCACAAAAATCGGAGCAAAAAGTTTTCCCCAGAAAGAATTGCTTATACTTTGCGGAGAAAAGCACTTTATACCAACGCCCCCCCCATCAAAAAATAAAGAAACTTCATTGATAAAAAATAAAACTCGAACCCCATTGAAACCAGTGAAAAGAAATTTGAAATGAAATGAAATGACATAATCAACAACAACCCAGACTGAGATTATACAATTAAAGTCAATTTTTTAAAACAGAAAAACAGGAAAAGAAAAAGGATAAAAATGGGGGGAAAAGACGATTATAAAATTATGGATGTAATCACACCCTAAAGTGATCAATGGCATGCAAACAAGTTCAAGCACAAAATCTATATAGGTACAAGCAAGGAACAGTGAATGAAGATTCTGGAACAGAGAAACACCAACACAACAAAGGACCAACAAATGTTAAGATTACAAAAACATTCGGTGCCACTTTCAGAACATTCATAACGACAACCAAACAGAACACGAATCCTGCCACCACCAAACAACTCTTCCGCACACAGACAACTAAAACGAAGAGCCGCATGTTCTCATAAAGATTCCATTTCTTGAATTCCGAAACAACGAAACCAAAAAAGAAAGAAAGAAAGAAGGACTCACTGAGGATTGGTTTGTTGTTCGGAAGTGGAGTGGAAGCCAAAGTGTCGTACTCGCTGGCCACCGCGCTTTCAAACGCAGCGTGAATCGCTTTCCAGAATTTACGCTGCTGCGATAGGTTAACGAATCTCAGAGCTTCCAAGTCCTTTCGCGAATACTTATTATCATTACTGTTCCCACTCTTCGGCGTGGGCTTCGATTTGGGCCTCTCTTCGATCTTCTTGAGACTGTGAGCGACGCTGTTGATGTTGTTGTTGTTCTTGGGCCCTCTTCTTCTTGAAGCGGAATGCTTCGGTCCTCCGTTCTTGACGACGGAGTCGAGCAGCGCCGTCTCGTCGATGACCTCGATCCCTAAGGCTAAGGAAGAAGGAAGCGCCGTCACCGTTTTGGCGGCGGCGGCGGCGTCTTTGGGCGCCAACGCCGATTCGAGCTCCTCCAGCAATCGCTTCTTCTTGATTTGGAGTTCCGCTGATTCAAGAACGGGATGTTCTTGGGAATCTGAAACGTCAGCCATTATTTCAAATTTTGCACTTCGCTTCTTCTTCAGACTCTCTCACACTTAGGGCGCAGTGCATTCCACACTTTGAACTTATAGCTCTCTCATAAGTGCTTTTTTTTTTATACTCTTTTTTTTTTTATACTCTTTTTTTTTTTTAACGGTACGGCGCAGTCAATTTCACTTCCGAAAATATGGTTTTGATTTCGGCCCAAACGAAACTCCTCTTCCCCCTTTTTTTTTAATGAATAAATCTAAATTTTATGGATTTTATTTCTATTTATGTGTAGTAGTTTAGTATATGTATTGCTATTGCTCCAACTCTACTGAATTTACTTATCCTATGGTGTTTGGTAAATATTACAATTAAAGAAATTTTTTTTTTTTCTTTTGAATTTCTCGTAAAATTATACTCTTCATTCCATGAGTCTGTAGAAACAAATGTACTATTGTAATATTGAGTAACCAAATAGGCTCTGTAAAAGATCGTCATTAGTCAATAATACATCAAATTACCTAAAAGCATTATCTAAATTGAATTTTTTTATCCAAATTGTCTATCTATAAAGTTAAAGGTCAATACAACTATACAAATAAAAAAAAACATTCTACGGTTAAAAAGGTATGTAATATTTAATCCAATACTTTTTGAACTAAGTTGAACATTAGAATATATTTATAGATATTTCTTTTACCCATGACAAATTGAAAGAAAATGTTTGTGAAAAATACAACCTTATAAGAACAATACACAAATGTAATAAAAAATACAACCTTATAAGATCAATGCACAAATGTCATAACAAAATTGCAACCACAAAGGGAGGTTAAATTTTTTTAAAAAAAAATATATTGTTATTTAGTTCACATGACAAGTTGTGGTATATATAAACATTTTACATAAGTTTGACTCTAAAAATCCTTCTGCGCATAATATTGAGTTGGATAACTTGAGATTAGGTGATTTTTTTACTATTAGATCAAACTTAAAACAACTCAACCCCACACAATTTCTTAAAGGCTGCACTTGTGTATGTTGAACCGTACCAAATTTATTAAATTATAATAGCAGTAATAAAACCATTATTCAAATTATTCAATTATTTAAATGTGTATTTATGAATTATTAAATTATTTAAATTTTCAGACATTAAATAG
>Ga0123341_1004191_pt1 | contig 12589 bp, 4 predicted proteins | sample Turbeapinknodule_FD_89959 | JGI IMG/M metagenome (GOLD analysis project Ga0123341, IMG submission 89959) | Root nodule microbial communities of legume samples collected from Mexico - Turtle bean Mexico pink nodule | ecosystem: Host-associated > Plants > Roots > Nodule | place: Mexico: Nepantla... | reverse complement strand
GTATATATATATGTATATATATATATATATTTATTTGTGTGAGTGTATGTATGTGCATGTGTGTTTTTATTTTATATTACAAGTAGAACAATAATTATAAAAATAAGTAAATAAATAAGATGACGTTAGAGACATCTTATTAAACAAAGATGGTTATAAAATAAACAATAAATAAATAAGATTGTAAATGTCTTTTTTCCCTAATTTTTGTGATTTTAGCGGCATGTTAGTGTTGAAGTTGAAGATGAAACTTGTATTTGGTGAATCCAATATTTATGATGCTTAAAGACATAATTTATATTAAGTTGTGTGTGTTAGTTGTATCTATTTACTTATTAATATTAATTTGATTCTTAGTTTACAAAGTTTTGATGTTAGAATTTATTTTGGTTAAGATGTTATTTTAATTGATTAAAAGGATAATTAAATTTGTTAAAATGTTCCTATCTAAAGTCTAAAAGAACTTCAATGAATATTTTAATTGATTGAATTATTATGTTAATATGTTAAAATTATTTAAAATCTTAAGTGATTCTAACATAGTGTTTTTAATCTATTAAATAAAGTTTTAATATTTGAAATCATTTATTTTATTAGAAGGCTTTATTATTCTATTTCTATCAGGTTGAAACAATGATCTAGTAGGTGAAATCAATAGATTATTTTCAAGTATTTAATCTATTAAAATTAAACGATACATTGTATATAATTCTCATTTCTTTAATATTTTGAAACAATTTTTTTAAAATATTTTGAAATTGTGTTCTTGAAACTTTCTTTCCAAGTATGGGAGATCATCTTGTTTGTTCAAGGAGTTGTAAACTTGTTTTTTGTCTCCGTTTAAGAGTAATCAAAAGAATCAAGTGAAATGTGTCCTTTGTATTGTGTTTAGGTAGATTATGAGTTGTATTTTATAATAGGTGTTTAATTTTGAATATTTGTAATAGGGTTTTACACGGTCTTGTTGAATATATTCTTATAGGATGCAAGAAGTATTTTATTGATATATACCAGTAATCTGAATTTTGTTGTGTTTAGTGTGAGTTTAGCCGGTGTGATTGAGCAATTAGACGCAGCTCTTTAACAAGAGTGAACAAGTATACAATTGTTATGTCTTTCTTGCTCTCTTGATCTTTTTAATTGTTGCAATTTCTTGCTGGTTTTCTATTGTTGTTATAAGTTCAAATAATCAACATGTTAAAAAGGCACGATAAAATCTTTTTAATTTGTTGATTCAACAAAATATTTTCAAGCAACTGAAAAAGTTTTAAAAGCTTTTCAAAAGTAGTTTTACTAGTTCAATTCACCCTCTTTTAAACTTTATCGTCTTTTCCTTACAACTGGTATCAAATTAGGTTCTTGAAAGATATTCAAATTTTGATTCTCTTTTCTTTGAAAATGGTTGAGAACAAACTGTCTTTTGTTGATGGTGCTTCCATAAATAGACCATCTATATTTGGAGGTATTAACTATGAGTTTTAAAAAATTAGGATAAAAATCTTGATTGAATCAATTACTTGATAGAGTAATATGGGATGTCATTCTAAATGAAAAAATTTACAATAAGAAAAATTAAATATAAAATGAAGAATCAAACATATAGCTTTGAGGCAACTAAGACTATAAAATTTTCTATATTGTCTTTCAACAATAAAAGGAAAGTCAATTAAATGATAATCATAATTTGTCTTCTTTTAAATAAAGAAAAGATAGAAATTATTGTAAGTATAACATAATATTTATGGTTGTTGAACTAATAATTGTGTTCATTTTAAGAATAATATACAAAAGGTTATTGAACAAGTATGACTTAAGATTCGAAGAAAATGAAAATATATTATAAAAGCTAGTGAATTCTTAGTTATATTTATTTATAGAAAAAAGACAAGTGATGAAGATGTATCATTATATATAAAGTGTAGTAATTTTTTTTATCGGTTAACAAAGTTTTCAAATTGAGAATGGTTAGAATTATATGTAAAAAATTATCAAAAGTAATAAAATGATCCAATATTTATATTGTAGTATGTTTTAAAAAATATATAATTTTTTTTATTTATAACTTATATATAAGAAAATATTTTAATCAAAGAATAAGTTTTATGATATATAATTAAAAGATATTGAATGATGTAAAATTATTTCTCCTTTATATATAATGTATAGAGAATAATTTCAAAATATTGATTATAACAAAATATAATTATTTTAAAAGAAGTATATAGATATTTTGTCCAGGAAAAAGTATAAAATTGTGGGTGAGTAGTCGTTGATGAGTTGCAGGTTGGAAACAAGAGGATGCCATTTATTTTGGATAGAAATAGGTATGGAGTGTGCATGATTGAAAGGACAATAAAGACGAAAATAATATAAATAATTTAGTAGAATATTTTTTTTTAATAAATAACACGAGATGCATTATATTATTTGTATATATTTTATTTATTTTAGCTTTGACTTTCTTTAATCAAACATTTTCAACTTTTATTTTTTTTTAATTTTTATTCAGTTTATTTTTCTTCTGTAAATTAAATAATATTAATGTCTCCGTCCGAGACAAATGTGTTTTGAAACTTTTTTTCTTACTTTTTTTAATAAACTTTTAAATTTTTATAGAAATAAGAATGTCTAAATTATAAATGCAAGTAAAGTCGCTTTCTACAATACAATTTATTTTATATCGTCATATTTAAAACATTATACTTTATAAAAAAAAAAAGTTGTGTTTTGAAACATGATTCAGCTATATTTTATAACGTATTTCATATTTGTCCATATTTATAATTTTTTTAAATTACTCAAAAAATTTAAATTTTCCCAAGCTATCATCATTGGGTTGAAAAAAGAGCTTTCAGTGGATTATTCTTTCTTTTTATTTATGTAAAAATTAATTTAATCTACTTAATTGATGAAATAAAAAAGAACAGATGAGATTAGATATGAATATGTAATCGACACGAATGTTAACGAATATCCTGATAAATAATGTTAACGAATGTGGTTGAAATATGAAAACTCTTATATTTTTAATGTGTTTACATTGTACAGAGCATAGTTGTCATAGGAGAGAACTTGTCTCCTTATTACTTTTGTTTAAGAAGGAAAAGAGGCATGAGAAAGCAATGACACAACACTATGAAAAGATACCTATGTCAATTTGGTTGAAGTCATAGGGTTTAATTCTTATTTACTTGGACAGGAAAAAAAATCATATGGTAAAAAAAAATTATACAACCAAAATGCCTACAAAAGTTCCAAGGGTCAAGTTCTATCCATGAATCATTTTTAAAGTAAAAAATCTTATTTAAAAATGAAAATAGAAAACAAAATTTATTTAAAAAATCTTTATACACAAAATTGACTCAATTCAAATCCAAATCCAAGACAATATAGATAGGGTCGCTTCAAGCAAATGTCAAGTTAAGTTAGATTGAGACCATGTCAAACTAGTCGAGATAGGCTTAGGTAAGGTCAAATCAAATCTAATCCAGATCAAACCAAGTGAGGTTAGATCTAGGTTAGGTTGAGACGGATCAGGTCAAAGTCAAATCGAGTTGGGTTTGACCCAAATCGTGTCGAGTTGAGTTAGGTCAAGTCTAATTTTGGGCAAGTTAGGTTGGTTAAGACAGGCCCAACTCATGTCAATCAAAGTTGGTTGGGCCCAAGTCAAGTGGAGTCGAGTTAAGCCTAAGTCATGTCGAGCCTAGGTCAGGCCATAGATCAACTTAGTTCGAGTCGGGACCAAGTCAACCTGGTCGTGTCCAGGTTAGGATGAATTGGGTTGGGTCCATGTCATATTGAGTTGGGCTGAGTCTAGGTTACACCAAGTTGGGTCAGGTTTAGGTCAGGCTCATGTTGTGCTAAGTTGAGTTAGGTCCAAGTAGAGTCGGGTTGAGACGAGTTTGGCCTAGGTTGGACTCATGTTAGGCAATGTCAGGTCGAACCCATGTCAAGTTGTGGTAGGTTGAGCCCATGTTGGGTTGAGTCGAGATCATATCAAGTTGGCTCAGGCATAAGCTAGACTGAGTCAAGTTTGACCTAAGTCAGGTTGAAACCAAAGTTTAGAAAGGTTGGGTTGATTTGGGCTTAAGTCATACAAGATTGTCAAATCAAGCCTAAGTTAGGTTGGGCCAAGACAAACTCGATTGAGCTAGGCCCAAACAAGTTGATTTGAGCCTCAATCTTTTAATTAAGTTGTAAAAAATAAAATTATATTAAATAGCATTATAAAGGGACAAAGTTTTTTATTAACATCAACATCGCTAAGAGAGTTGTAACTTGACATATGAAAATTGACACATGATTAACACATAAACATAACAAACACATGTCATGATAAAGTGACCGCTTCACCAAACCACTAAACTAAATACACTTTTATGTCATATCATAATAGTATTGTTATTATTATTACTTTATTTTATTATAAACATTAAAGTAATAATGATTATAATAAAATAAAGTAATAATAATTATAATAATAGTAATGGTAATAAAAATAATACTAGTTATGATATGATATAAAAGTATATCTAATTTAGTGGTTTATGATGGTCTCACTTTATTATGATCTTTGATTTCATTCTTACATGCTTAATTTTTATTTTTCATTTAAGAATTTAATTTAAATGACATGTGTTTGTTGTGTCCTCATATTAGTCATATGTCAAATTTCATTTACCAAGTCACCACTCTAATTAAAAAGTAAGGGACAAAATTGATTTTTGGCCATTACCTAAAAAATAATTAAGGACCAATTTATACTTAATGTAAAGCATTGAAGGATTAATTTACAATTTAGAATATTTTAAGCACTCTTCAATTCTCAAAAAGTATTTAGTAGTTAAATGAATTTTCTAGAAAGTTCTTTTCTTTGGATAAGGATTCTTCTGAATGGGGAAAGACTTACTCTTGTTCATTAAGTCTGTTGATAATCCTCTAGTATTAACCCTCGTCCTGGGAAGATTTCTAGCCCCATTCAGGTTCGTTGGAGCTTTCCTTTTGTTGGCTGGATTAAGATAAATACTGATGGTGCTTCTCATGGTTGTCATGATCTTGCTGCATATGTTGGCATTCTCAAAGGGAGCAGTATGGGAAATATATTGATATGTTTTCTTCTTTTATGGGTATACATACTCCTTTATATGTTGAGATCATAGGGGTTATTGTAGCTATTTAGTATGCTCACTCTACAAGTTATAGACATGTTTAGCTGGAGAATGATTCTCTTTTGCTTTGCCTTTCTTTTTTTTTTTCCTTTGGATTGTTCCTTAGATGCTTAGAGGGTATTGGAGAAAGTGTTTAGTGATTTGTAAAAGTATGGAGTTCAAAGTCTCTCATATTTTTTGGGAAGGAAACTATTGTGTTGATAAATTGTCTTCCCTTGGTCTGAAGAATAAGTTAGATTATAAGTGGCATAGTTCTTAACTTTCAAAAACTGGTTTAGATTTCTTTCACTACAGGTTTCAACTTCCAATGTTCCACTTAGTTTAGTTTCCTTTGTGGGAGTATTTAGTATTTTTCTCACAAGGGTTTGGTTTGGTCCACCCATGTTTTATATCTTTTTTTTCTTTTATGGTTTCTTTCATATGATGGAAAATGAATGTTGATTTTGGGATGTCATCCTAGTTGAGATATCAGATTTCATAATGATGTCTAACAAGAGTTTTACAACAACAAAAAAATCGAGTCTTGTAATGGAACATATTTATTTTTGACTTTGACCTTAATCCTCTTTGTACGGGGGCGTTAAGAGGTGAAACTTTTTTAAGTCACTCTTTTGGTGAATCAATGAAATAAGACTTATTTTAAAAATTGATTAAGATTGGTCCATAAACTATGAATCAAGTTGACAACTCTAATTGAGGATTGATCATCAAAGTTTCAAAATGACCAAATACACACTAAGACAAGTATTATAAAAATGGTATATAAAATGCGTATTCAAAATCCAACTAATTTAAAATAATAAAAAATAAATTAGGTTTTAAATAAGTATTTGTAACATTAATTCAATTTAATTTTTTCAATGGAGTTGTTTGGTGTGTTTCTTAAAGGTTGCTTTTGTGTTTTACTAATTAAATTGTACTTATAATGTTTTATATTTAAAACATGATTACAAAATTATATTTTAAAATATTGTGTAATTTATTTGTGAATATGAGATATAATTAAAATTATAAGATCACAACAATTAAAAAAAGCATTTTGTTTGACAATTTTTAATTATAAAATGTTTAATAGTTATTTTTTAATAATTTTATAATAATAATATTTATAGAATTATATCCATACATGTCGTAACTTAGGTCACAATAGTGGGAAGGTGAACTAAAAAATTATGGATAAAAATATAGAAGAGAATCCTCACCATAGTTTATTCCAAAAAAAATATGGAAAAATCGAAAAGATGGTTTGCAAACTAGATTTGGAGTTTGCGAGTCGGTTACAGACACCCCTACATTGTTCATCCCAAGACGGTTCTTATATGAACTAAATGAGTGTGATTTTTCATAATGTTACTTTTTTTCCTGAAAATAAAAATAGAAAACATGTTTAAAAATAAATAAAATAATTTTAAATTTTTTATTTGGAACTGGCAAAAATGAACCTTATATATTTTTGTAACGCAAAATCAGGGTTTACGTAGTTTTAAAAGTTAAACTATTTGAAAAGATTGGAAGGTGAACTAAAAATATTATGGATAAAAATAAAGAAGAGAATCCTCACCATAGTTTATTCCAAAAAAATATGGAAAAATCGAAAAGATGATTTGCAAACTAGATTTGGAGTTTGTGAGTCAGTTACCAACACTCCTACATTGTTCATCCCAAGACGGTTCTTATATGAACTAAATGAGTGTGATTTTTCATAATGTTACTTTTTTCCTGAAATAAAAATAGAAAACATGTTTAAAAATAAATAAAATAATTTTAAATTTTTTATTTGAAACTGGCAAAAATGAACCTTATATATTTTTGTAACGCAAAATCAGGATTTACGTAGTTTTAAAAGTTAAACTATTTGAAAAGGTTGCGTGAATTTAAGTTGACCCTTGAAAGAATGAAACGGGAATTTTGAAAAAATGAATTTTTATTATTCATTGTTTGTTGATATTTTTGAATTTTAAATATTTTTATACTTTTCAGATTTTTTAGGAAATAAGAGTTGGTGGGTGTATAAAATGAGAAAGGAGTGGCAGATAGCAAAAGTGTTGGGCCATTTGAAGGGGACAGGCTTTCAAACACAGTGTAGATATGAAGAAGGCAATTGTTTCCTGTACCATATCACTGCACCTGATTCCATTGAAAAGACGAACCTGTCCTAAAAAAATTTCTAAAATATGTGTTTTGGATTTTTTTTCCAGATTTTCATTTCCGAAACATAATAATCTCTTTTCTGGATTTTTTTTTCTGAAATGTATTATTTTCAATTCTGGATTTTTTTATCCGAAATAGAATTTTAATTTTTGTTTCCAGATTTTTATTTCCGAAACTCAATAACCACTTCCAGATTTATTTTTTGAGAATATATTATTTTCAATTTTGAATTTTTATTTCCAGAATTAAGGGCATTTTTTAGAAATTAAAAAAATATGTTGGGTGTAGGATAAAAATGATTGGGTCTAGGAAGCATTTGCCTATGCTGATAAAAAAAAAAAAAAAAAAAAAAAAATTGCTGAGGGTCAGTGGTAAAGAAAAAAAAAAAAAAAAAATTGTTTATAGAAGAAATTGAGTTATGAAAAAAAAAAAAAAAAAAAAAAAGGAAGCATTTGCCTATGAAGAAATGGAGTTTAAAATAAACAAAAATGCTGGCCTAACGGAATGGGCCCAGCTTTAAAAAATGTGGTAAAAATATAATAAACGTGGTGCTGAAGTAAAAGTTCTATGAGTGGGGATATTAACATGAGTACTGAAAGCAAAAGAGATCCAAAAAGGAAAATTCTCACTGCACCTCCATATATTTTTTTCAATTCCAACAATACTCTTCTTAGTAATCTTATATTATTAATGAACTAAATTTTGAGTCAAATAATACATATTTTCGAATTATAATGATGTTATTTTATTTTCGAGATATCTCATAATGTTAATAATCTCTTCTGCGATAACTAACTTGAATAATGATTTTAACGTGTATTGAATTCTAACTTTTATATATTGAAAATTATATCATTGCAAGGTGAAAAAAATGCAGTTATATTGTAAAAAAAAAACATGTTTAAATTTATATTAAACAACCCAAAAAAAAACCAGCAAGGTGCAAAATTATAAAAATACAAAACCCAAGAAAAAAATTAGCGTGGTGCAAAAATGAGATACAAAACTAAAAATAAAAATATTTTCGCACTAGGGAATATCAAATAAAATGAATCTTCTTGTTAACCCTCTCACACACTCTGTTCTCGCCGGTTGATTTTGGTGATAAGCTCTAGCTCCGATCTGTCTCCTTCGGAATCTGTTCTGCCTCTTGTTGTATTGGAACGTGACTCCGTTGAAACAGAGGGAGCTATACCTGTTGATTGCACTTTGACGATCAAGTCAGTAAAGGGTTTACTAAAAATCAAGAAGTATTTAGTTCCAGTCTTAGAAACAACGTACCTTTACCTAGGGTCTCAAGCCCCTATTATAGCTTATCTCTTGTAACAGTTTTCTCTCACGAGAATCTAATCTCAACTGATAGCATAATCAACAGAAAAACATTTTGTTTATGGGCACCTTCTCTCAAGGTGTTACAACAGAAAATAGTCTTATCTCTAAGGAGTGTATAAAATAATAACAGAACAACCACCTGCCAGCAGGGCACCAACTCATGTGCCAAAATCAGAGGATATTTTGCTTATGGGGGCACCCTACTCATGGCACAACATTATCTACGTGGACACCCTACTCATGGTGCAACATTATCTTTTATTATGCATGCAACTTAGCCCCTATAAGCCCTAGATCACAGATACTTAACCTAAAGAAACATTTACTTAACCTAGGCACCGTATGTGTTATGCGTACCCCTAGGTTCAAAAATACCCTTTACAAGTGGCCATATAAAAGGTTAACTTATGCCACAATGAGTTTACTAACCAAACTGGGCCCAATCACATGACCCACTATACTGGCCCAACAACCGAGCTGACCTGCCTACTCCACGCACCGAGATCTGACCTCCGAGCACTGAGCCCTGATACACACTCAAATGCTGGAACTACTCTCTCAAATGTTGCAATTAAAGAAGAATAGAAATGTTGTGACGAAAAAGGAGATATGTGACTGAATATGAAATATAAGGTGTGGGGTGTAACTAATGTTATTAAAAATGCAAAATTATACTTCATTTAGATTATTTAAAAATTTTAAAAATATTAAAACTAATTTTTTTTACAATTAATATGATACAAAGAAAAGGTAAATAGGGTGGAAGGAGAATTTCCCATAGAAAAATTGAAAAACATAAAAACTTCCTCTTTAATTTAGGTCGACCCACTTCCCATGATTCACCCATTCAAGTATCAAAATTGGTAAAAAAGACATTGAAATTGGTACAAATTGTGCATGAATCTTTTGTAAAAGTCGTGGGTCCCTCATTGTGTTTCATGTGCAATGATGCACCTATTGACATGACTAATTCCAAAAAAATAATCATAGACATCTATAAATGACATTTATATTTGCTTGACAATTGTTTATATTCATTTTAGTGATATTTTGACTTCCTGCTTTACTTCACACCCACAACAAAAAAGAATTTTTTTTTTAATAAAAGTATAAATAAAATGCAAATATTAAAGTAATTTTTAAAATTAAAAAAATTAAAATATTAATATTTATTGAGTTGGAAGGTGAAACATTGGATGTAAAAAACTATTTTCCTCCGATAAATCACACGGCCCCACAAGCATTCACATTGACTTGGGCTTTAATTTTTTTCAAGCCCAAGATTAAGACAAAAAAATATTTAATACCAAAACCTGGTATATGAAAAAAATCGCAACAGCTGCTGCAAATACTACACACCACAAAAACAGAAACAGAAACCTGAAAAAATTGCATTCTCATATTATTCTCTTAGTATTCTCATAGTATAAAAGCGATTACATTCTTCTCCACGTCAAATATTCAACCTACCTGTTCCTATTTTGCAATAAAGGAACATTATGGCATGATGACTCCAAGTTCTCAACCCCTTTCGCAATCTCATTCTCCTCTCTTGATTTTCCCCACAATACAGCATAAAACCCTACCACGATTATAACCGCACCAATCAAACTGCAAAAAGTTCATCACAAATTTTTATCACCAATCAAATGCTAAACTTTGACATCCATTTAAATGAGTATTTTTCTCTAATCTCTAGCATTCAAATTTTACCTTCCAAGACTGAAATCATCTGCAAGAAAGATTGCACCCATGAAAACGGTGAAAATGATTCCCACAGGTTTGAACATAGCACAAAACAGAGGACCTGCTTTAAGGACGCACCATGTGCATAGCAGGTAACGTATCACTGTTGCAACTATTGCCTATTAACAATCACCATTAAGGTTAGGAACCACAACCACCAAATACTAAACATACCTTTAAAATTTTTGTAATAAATATTTCTCATACCAATCATAATTTTTATTTCTTGATCATTCATAAAATTTAAAATAAAAAATACAAACTTAAATGTTTTTCAGTGTTTCATTTTAATCTGGTTGGTTTTCATTTGCCACCTGATATAGAATGCCAATCAACCCTATGTCGAAGTTGAGCTTCCATTCAGTTGGATCCCTAACAGCAATTAAGGCAAATACTCCACACAGCATGGTTGAAGATAAGAGTTGGAAGAATACAATCACTGTTACAGCAGGGTATTTCTTTGATACCGAAGACTGAAATTTAGCACCAAAAAGGAAAAATAATAAATCAAACTGGTCTCATAAATTACTCACAATCTAGAATGTGAGCATAGAAAAATGAGTCAAGCCATTTATCTTCATGGTTAAGAGTGTTTGATTAAAAGGGAAAAGCAACCTGATATATGTACCACATGGAAGTAAAGAGTGAATCTGCAACACAAAATATCCCTCCCAAGATCCAATTTAGCTGTGGCGAAACTTTAAGTATGTGGCTAGAAAAGTTGGACCAATGTGCCTTAAAGATAAGTGGACCCTTGTAAAGTATCACAACAAGTGCTCCTGTAACTGATACTATTGTCCCTAACACTTTAGCTTGGCTGCTTGAGTTCCTCCAATGTACTTCTTCCATCCTGAACCATTCAATTTAGATAGTACAAGTTTACAGTACTGCAATCACAAGTTTAGCAGATATCTGTTTAACTTTCTTCAGAATTGCAATTACAGCTACCATTTGTAGTCTTTAATATCTTTTCAATCATGATTACAGCCACATTAGCTACCATTCCCGCAATAGTCTACAATTTCTCTAATTGAAATTCAGTCACAACAGCAATTTAAAACAACAACAAAGTCTTATCTACTACATTGATCATATCAGGTCACTGATTATAGCTCAAAATCAAAACTAAAATATTATCTGTCATGCTGCTTTTCCATGTATGAAGATATATTTGTTGAATATATCATATTGACTAAATACATAATAAAATTATACTATAAAGCCGGTTTTAAAGACTTGGGTTAGTGACCAAACTCTAAAATCTTGTAGAAACAAGCATCCTAATGTTTACAAGTTGAGTAGAACCAAGTCACAATTATAGCAGCAAAAAACTACCTGAAAATGAGAGCAAGTACAAAAGTGATAGCTGGAACGAGATTAAGAAGGGCTGATGCAAGTGTAGGCGAGCTCAGTTCTATTCCAACATAAGCCATTATAGTTCCTGAACTCCTGCACAGTAAAATACTAAATATTTCTCATTTCTGAGATGAAGGAACACATGAATGAATGAATATAATAAAAGAAAAGTTGACATTAGAATCTGACAAATACAAAAAGCAAGGCATCCTAATTTAAAAGACGAGGAAAATACAAAAATATGATAATTAACTGGTGAGTGCATATAGAAGCAAGGTAGTAGTTAGAAAAAGAAACACTAACCCAAAGAATGCAAGCAAAAAGAAGCTGCAAAGTGCAGAGAAGGTGAGAGGAGGACGTTCTGACCTACTCAAAGAAAAGGGTAAAGATAAGGAAGGTGGAGTGAGAATTATACAAAAGAAATTTGTGTTAAACTTTGAAACAAAGGTGTATAATATGTTTGCTTCCATGTAAGAAAAAGAGAACCTGTGGAGAAACAAGGCAAAGGGAAGAAGCAAGATTGTGGAGAGTGCAAAAGTGTAAACAACCATGACATATTTGTTGATATTATCAATCATGGCAACTTTGATTACCACCATGCTGCCACTTTGAGTTAGCATAGCCACCATCATTCCCACAAATGGCAGTAATTTGCCTGTTCCGTTCACCAATCTTGTCATTTCTTTCTCAGTCACTCCCACCTTCTCTGTCTCAGATCATATCTTCTTTCTTATTGTCACTTTATATAACATCAATATTTGATAGAAATGCTGAGGTACAACTGGGCCAGGAATATAAGATTTGGAGAGTGTATGTGAGGAAGAATAAGAGAGGGG
>Ga0123341_1004189_pt1 | contig 12590 bp, 9 predicted proteins | sample Turbeapinknodule_FD_89959 | JGI IMG/M metagenome (GOLD analysis project Ga0123341, IMG submission 89959) | Root nodule microbial communities of legume samples collected from Mexico - Turtle bean Mexico pink nodule | ecosystem: Host-associated > Plants > Roots > Nodule | place: Mexico: Nepantla... | reverse complement strand
TTGGCCAGCCGGTCCTCAGCAGACCCCATAGAGCAGCGGCCCAGCGTCGACTGCGAACAGAAGCAAGCACTCGGCGAGGGATTAAGCTCAAAAGGGATTGACTCAAGGCCCGTTACAGAAGCTGCATAATCAGATTTCAATGCGTTATAACATATTAGTTCAAGGATGAAGTACATCTTGCGAGATGATGCCGAGTGCGGCTTCGCCTCAAACTCCCAGCAAGTCGCGGTTCAGCATGACTGACAACACCTTTGTCAATGGTGGAGATATCGCGACATCTACGAGGAACGCCAAAGTAACCCTACCGGCCTCTTTTTGTCCTGACACACTCTCGGCAGTGTCGAGCGGCGCAGGCGACCGCGAACTTGTGTGGCAAATCGGAAACATCTGTTATCACGTCACGTGGTGCCGGATTTTTCTGAAAGAATCAGGAATTTTCCGAAATACATCCATCGCCAGATGTGGCCATCGTCATATGACGACAATCGATCGGTCATATCTATGACTCCAATAGAGCACTGAGGGAACTTCCAGTATCCATGCTGCTTTGGGCCGGTTCGGTCGCCAATAGGCAGTGCGGCTCGACCTTGAGGCCTACGAATTCTGCAATCGAGACCTCGACCGATGCCGCAGGCAGACCGTCACTGCCTGTGCGCTGAAGCAACGGGTTCGACCGATCAACGATACTGAGGTTAGGCCTGGGATGCTGGGAAGAAGTGAAGTCGCAGAGCGCCGTTCTCCGATCGAATGGCCAAAAGCAAATACACACATCTTCGATGAAATTCCGGAAAGCAAGAGGCTGTGCGTTATCACGGACCAAGGTGCTGCGGCTCATGTTGTTCGGCCACCCGGATCACATGCGCTCAAGGCTCGGGAACATTTGGCGACGGTGATGCTCGCGTCTTCGCCTGGAATAAGGGTGTCTTTTGACGGTCACGTTGTGCACGAATACGATGGCGACGTCGGGATGATATCCGTTACCCCTGCAAATACAGAGCGCAACGTGATATGGTCTTCCACTTGCGAGAAAGTAATCGTTACTGTGCCCCCTCAACGCTTTCTGGAGCTGGCGGCGCATGAGTTCGGCGCGGGTCATACGGTACTTCAACCGCCCCCACTCGGCGCCATAGACCTTCGGGCGCTGCATCTCGCGGAGATGTTGAAGGCGGAACTGGCACGCGAAGTTCCAAACAAGATCTATATAGAATCGCTAATCACCATCTTTGGTGTGCATATCGTCCGAAATTATACAGGCTTGGACAAACTGCCGTCGGACCGAAAAAGAGGAGGCGGCCTGTCGAACCGCAGTGCCGTGCGCGTTCGCGAGCTGTTGGAGTCAAGGTTTTCCAGCAAGATTACAGTGGCCGAGCTTGCGGCGGTCTCAGGCCTTTCTCCAAGCCATTTCATCCATGCTTTTACGAGCACCTTCGGCGAGCCTCCGCACAAATATGTTCTTCGACTGCGCCTCAATTTCGCTGAAAAACTTCTCGTCGAGAACGTATTGTCGATCGCCGAAATCGCCCATCTGAGTGGATTTTCAGATCAAAGCCATCTGACGGTGACCATGTCAAAACATAGAAACAAGACGCCTAGACAGGTGAGGCAGCAACGGTGACATCCTCTCGCTGCGACGTCTTGATCTCGTGAATGAATTCGGTCTCCTTCTTTCAGGAAGAGGATAAAAGCGACGACGCGACTTCGGCCTCACGCAATTATACCCATATCATCTCATCGTTTCATCAGTCGACGCTGATGGATATTGCGTTTGCTGCGACCAGATGCCGGATTTGAGCTTTTACGACAGAATGGCCGCACCTACTGCAAGGCGAGCGCAGACCGGATATTTCTAAAAGGAAACCGGAATTTCGCAAAATACGCGCACCACCGACTGTGGCTATCCTCGTGACCACACAATCAGGCGGTGCACTATGGAGCTTTCTGGCAGCAATCAGTCGATACGGTGTATTGAATCGTCCAGGGACATTCAGTTGCCAGAAATTGAAGTCCTTGTCCCAAGGGTCGAAGCTGCCTGGAGTGCTCTGCAGCGCCAATACGCCGGTTACATAAGCGAGGCGGAGATTGACCATTTCTTTGCATGTTTTGTCTTCGGATTGACCACACCGGCCTATGACAATCACGAACCATCCCTCCATTTCGACGTCTGCCGCGCTCTTGTGTCGATCAAGCTGCCGCCGGACCGGGCTGACGCTTCGCTGTATTCAGTGCCGGCCCCTACTCAGGCAGGGGTGGAAAGCGCTCGCGGGCTGATCGAGAGCAGAGGGGTGAAGATGGGGCGCGCCCTGCAAGACGAGAGGTCAGATCTGGAAGTGTTTTCAACGGCCAAGGCGAGCTCCGCGGCATCGGCGCGTCTGGGCAGCAACGAGGAAAATGTACAATGACTGAATGCATAAAAGGGCATACTCAGCGCATGTTCCGGTTCGGTGTCCCCAACGATCGGATCGTCGGTGAAAGCGACGACCGGTCACGTCGTCGACGGCTGACGGCGATTCTTCGCATGGCCCATCGTGTTCTTGGTATTCGGCGCAAGGGTCTGGGTCTCGGAACATTGAGCATCGGCGGCGGACTGGCGACGATCGCGATCGGCCTCTCCACGCCGGCCCATGCACAATATGCCGCTGGCGGCGGCACTGCGTCAGCTGCCAACGCCGTCGCCATCGGTAACGGTACCCAAGCGAATGGCCAGAACAGCGTGGCGTTGGGCACCTCTAACAGCGCAACAGGCAACGCTTCGATCGCCATCGGCTATTCGATGGGTGTCAATGGCCTCAACGCCATAGGCATAGGTGTCTTCGCGGGCGCGACCGGTACGAACGCACTCGCCATAGGCGGGAACGCCCAGGCCGTTGGGGACGGAGCAAGCTCCATTGGCGTCAACTCGGTTGCAACCGCAGGGGCGGCCGCCTTTGGTCTGAACGCGCGTGCCGACGGAACGAACTCGTTGGCGCTCGGCTTTGCTTCCAGGGCGGGCGGGCTGCGCGCCACCGCGCTCGGGTATGGTGCGAACGCGTCCGGGCTAGACGCCATTGCCCAAGGTAATAGCGCCAACGCAAGCCAACAGAATGCCATCGCCATCGGCTTCCAGGCGACCGCAACCGCGGTCAACGCAATCAATCTCGGCAACCGCACTGTTGCGGGAGTGGGCGCCCTTCAAGAGAGCGCCATCGCCATCGGCACGGACGTATTGGCGTCTCAGGTCGACGCCATTGCGATCGGGCGCCAAAGCCGGTCGACGGGTACGAGTGCCACGGCGATGGGTCTGAACGCCCGCGCTTGGGGCAACCAATCCATCGCACTCGGCCTGGGCGCGATTGCAGGCGTTCAAGCCAACACGGCCATACCCAACAGCATCGCGATCGGCACCAACGCGGTCTCATCCGGCGGTTTCGGCGTCGCGGTCGGCACTGCCGCAAATGCAACTGCCGATTTTGGCACGGCAGTCGGCAATCAGGCCGTGGCGAGTGGGTTCGGTTCTCTTGCGGCAGGTTCGGGAGCGCTGGGCACGGGCGTCTCCTCCGTGGCCCTTGGCAACAACGCCCTTGCGACCGTCGCACGCACAACCGCGCTGGGAGTTAGCGCTTCAGCGAGCGGGCAGAGCGCGCTGGCCATCGGCGACACGGCTGTCGCCAGCGCCGACAATTCCACTGCCGTCGGACGTGACTCCGGTGCCAGCGGAATCAACAGTACCGCTCTCGGCCGCGGCGCCCGTACCAGCGCCCAGAATTCCGTCGCTGTCGGCGCTGGGGCGCGCGCGTCCGGGATAAACTCCGTCTATGTCGGCTCGAGCACCTTTGCAACGAGCGCCAGTGGAGAGAGCGCCATCGGCATCGGCACGGACGTGACAGCATCCGCGAACGACGCCATTGCGATGGGACGCGAAAGCGGGGCGATTGGAACCAACGCCATCGCGGTCGGTCTCCAGTCTTTTGCGGACTCCGCCGACGCCGTCGCCATCGGCACCAGGGCGACCGCAAGCGGGGGCAAGGCCGTCGCGATCGGCTTCGAGAACGTCGCCTACGGCGACGGCGCGGTCGCCATCGGCGATCCGAGCTATGCCAGCGGCACCGGCGCCTTCACGGGCGGCGCCAACAACATCGCCAATGCCGACGGCACGGCGAGCGCCACGGCGGCCAATATGGCCAATGGCGCGGTTGCGATCGGTAACGCCAATATCGCCATCGGCCAGGGTTCCGTGGCGATCGGCAATACGAGCCGTGCAGGTGCTGCAGGTGCGGTCGCGTTCGGTGACGCCGCCGTTGCCAACAATGCCGACGATGTGGCATTGGGTTCGGGCTCGGTCACGGCAGCGGCGGTGGGCACGGCCAACACCACGATCAACGGCACGGTCTATACCTTCGCCGGCACGGCGACGCCGACTTCCACAGTCAGCGTCGGCGCAGCGGGTGCCGAGCGCACCATCACCAATGTCGCGGCGGGCCGGATCAACGGCGGCTCGACCGACGCGATCAACGGCTCGCAGCTCTTCGCGACCAACCAGGCGGTCGACGGCCTCGCCACCACCGTCAACAACATCAACACTGGCGGGGGCATCAAGTACTTCCACGCCAATTCGGCACTGCCGGATTCGCAGGCGCTGGGGACGGATTCCGTCGCCATCGGCCCGAATGCCGTGGCCAACAATGTCGGCGACGTCGCCATCGGCCTCAATTCGGTGTCGGGCACGACGACGGCGGTGGCGGGCGCGACGATCGGCAGCACGGCCTATACCTTCGCGGGTGCGAACCCGGCGGGCGGCGCCTTCTCGGTCGGCTCTGCCGGCGGCGAACGCCAGATCCAGAACGTGGCGGCCGGCCAGCTCTCGGGCAGCTCGACGGATGCCGTCAACGGCTCGCAGCTTTTCGCGACGAACCAGCAGGTCACGCAGAACACCACCGACATCGCCAATCTCGGTACTACGGTAAACAACATCGCCGGCGACACGTCGACGACCTTCACCGATGCCAATGGCCACGGCATCCGATATGTCCGCACAAACGACAGGACGCTTCCTGTCAGCGACTCCTCCGCTCAAGGCATCGGTTCCACCGCGGTCGGATATGACGCCGCCGCCATTGCGGACAATTCGCTCGCGTTGGGCCGGGACAGCCAGGCGACGATCGATGGCGGGATCGCGCTCGGCTCTGGATCGATCTCCGACCGGGCCCTGGCGCCCGCCACCGGCCAGATTGCGGCCGGCCCAACCAACTTCATCGAATACAACACGACCGACAAGACGCTGCTCGGCGCGGTCTCGGTGGGCACGGCGACCTCGTACCGGCAGATCACCAATGTCGCGGACGGCACGAACGCCCAGGACGCGGTAACCATTCGCCAGCTCCAGGGCGCCATCGCCTCGGTTGCAGCCACGCCGAGCATGTATTTCCATGCCAATTCGATTGCTGGCGATTCGCTCGCTGTGGGGGCCGAATCGATTGCCGTCGGTCCGACGACAGTGGTCAACGGTGATAACGGCATCGGCATCGGCAATGGCGCGATCGTCGACCAGGTAGCGCCTGGCGGAACGGCGATCGGTCAGAACGCGCATGTCATGTTGGCCGACGGTATCGCGCTTGGCACGAATTCGACGGCGGCGGGCGTTCAGTCCGTTGCGCTCGGTGCGGGCGCCACAAGCAACCACATCAACAGCGTCGCCCTCGGTGCGCAATCGATCACCACGCTAGGCGCGCAGGCGAACTACGCCGGCTTTGGCCTTACCGCCTTGCAGAACTCGGCCGGCGAGGTGTCCTTCGGCTCGGCCGGATCGGAACGCAAGCTGACGAATCTCGCAGCCGGTTCGGCCGATACGGATGGCGTGAATGTCAGCCAGTTGAGAGGCCTCGGCACCCAGATCACCAACCAGTTTGGCGGCGGATCGGTCCTCAACCCGGACGGCACCATCACCGGACCGACCTACAATATTCAGGGCGGCAGCTATACGACCGTCTACGACGGGTTCACCGCCGTGGATGCGAGCCTTACCAATCTCACCAATCAGATCAATGGCGGCGGCGGCATCAAATACTTCCATGCCAATTCCACGCTGGCCGATTCCTCGGCAACCGGTACCGACAGTGTTGCAATCGGTCCGGAGAGCGTAGCCAGCGGAACGGACAGCCTGGCTGCCGGCCACGGGGCTACGGCCTCCGCACAGGGCTCGGTCGCTCTCGGCGAGGGAGCACAGGCAAACAATGCCAACGACGTCGCCCTCGGTTCGGGTTCCGTGACGGAGGCGGCCGTCGGTACGTCAGGGACCACAATTCGGGGCAAACATTACGACTTTGCGGGCACCACGCCGGTCGGGACGGTCAGTGTTGGCGCAGATGGCGCGGAAAGGACCATCACAAATGTCGCCGCCGGACGCATTTCCGCCGACAGTACCGACGCCATCAACGGTTCACAACTTCACGCGACCAACCAGGCCATTGAAGACCTGCAGGGCGGCATCGGCAACATCAATAACAATGCCGTTTTCTACGATCACAATCCTGACGGCAGCAAGGCGAACAGCATCACCCTGCAAGGTGGCGACATAAACGCACCGGTCGTCATCTCGAACGTCGGAAAAGGCGTCAAGGGCACCGATGCAGTCAATGTCGCTCAGTTGAACCAGAGCTTCACCGAGGCCAAGTCCTACACCGATAATCGAGTGGATTATGCCATTGACTCGGCCAACAGCTATACCGACCAGAAGTTCGGCCAGTTGAACCGGGAGATGGGCAACATCCGCTCAGAGGCCAGGGCGGCGGCCGCGATAGGACTTGCCGCGGCGTCCCTCCGCTATGACGATCGTCCAGGCAAACTGAGCGTAGCGATGGGCGGCGGTTTCTGGAAGGGCGAAGGTGCGCTTGCCTTCGGTGCCGGCTACACCAGCGAAGACGGACGCGTTCGAGCCAACCTTTCCGGCACGGTCGCCGACGGTGATGTCGGTGTGGGTGCGGGTCTCAGCTTCACCTTGAACTGAGGCCGGCATGTTCAGGAGAGCGGGTTCTGGCTCCTCAGTTTTCATTGCATGCCTTTTCCTGTCCGGCCCACAGGCGGCCGCACAGGAGGCAGCTTCCTCAGGTTATCGAATCAGGCCGCCCGAGGTTGCGGTTCCTGGTGACGTAACTCTCGGCCAATATCAGAGAATGATCAGACCGTTCGAGAATTGGACGCTGATCTGCGACGAAAATCTGAAAGCCCGCCAAAGGGTCTGCAACGTCACTCAGACGATTGAAAACCAGGCAGGACAGCTCGCATTCAGTTGGTCACTTGCCGCCACGCCGGAGGGCAAGCCCTACATGATCTTGCGGACCGCACCGGTCGCTAAGGGCGACGGCCTTGTCTCGCTGAAATTCGAGGGTCGGAAAGAGCCGGTAAACGTCCAGCTCGACGGATGCAATCAGGCCGTCTGCATCGGAATTCTGCCAGTCGGCCCCATCATGCGCGAGCAGATCTCGAAGAACTCGGCATCAACGGTGTCCTATTCGATAAGAGATGGGAGAACCGTCAGCGTAACCGCAACCCTCAGGGGCCTTTCCAAAGCCGTTGAGGCGATCAATTAACGGAGGGATTTCACGATGGACCAGCAATCGATTCATGATCGGATAATGTCTCGCAAGAGCAGTGATGTTGTTCCGCATCAAGCCGATGATCGGAATAGACCGCGACGGAACTGGCTGAAAACGACGGCCTTGTCACTGCTCGGTATCGTTGCCGTCGGTGCCGCCGGATACGTTGCAGGGCGCTATGAGGTAATCGGGAATTTCCTATCGCAGCCGGCAATCGCAGAAACGAATGAAGCCGCTTCGACGCCGGCCGATACGCCATTTCGTCAGCACGCCAAACAGGCAGGTTTGAAAGCTTGCGCCAACATCTTTCCAGGCTTGGGAGCGCTGTTGACGAACGGCTCGCAATACAGCGTTCAGTCGACCTGGAACATCGAAACCCCGGACAAGCACGCGGTGCAGGCCCTTGTCGGCATGAAGTACGCCACCGAAGGATACAGCGGTACGGCCGCGGGTGTTGTGGTTGCGGCACCTACCGGTTCTCTTTGTGAAGGGTCGATGGTCCGGGTGGCACCATTTACAACTTCATGCGCCGATATGCCGGCCCTGCTTCCGAAGGGAAGCAAGCTTACCAACAATCTCGCACAGATCAGTGTCTACGAGCTTCCCGATAACGGCGGCAACGCGATGCTTCTGCCGACCGGCGACGGCTGTGCCGTTGTTTCCGTGGCTTCGGCAACAGGAACACAAGGAGGTGGGAAATGAGATTAGGTTTTGCCCTTGGCGCAATCTGCATGGCGTTGCTCCCGACAGCGCATCTGGGGGCTGCTGATTTCCCCATAACTGCGGATGTACCCGTTCCACCACCTCAAGAAGAGCGCGGCATATGGGGAGCAATCGCCTATTCAGAGACCGACGAAAAGCACGGTTTCTTTTGGGGTGCCGATAAGCGGCAGGAGGCGATGGATATCGCGCTCGAGCATTGTGAGAATGCCGACGGCAAGGGATGCGTTGTCGTCGAGGTGTTTCGCAACCACCGGCATTGGGACGACGATGACAATACCGGTTTTCCCTATCACCATTGCGGCGCGCTCGCGATCGGCGAGGAAAAGGCAAGCCGCGTCTCGCCCTGGAGCGCAAAATCCGCACCAACCCGTGACGAAGCGGAGAACATGGCTATCCAAGCTTGCGAGGCCTCAGGGACACAATGCAAGGTCCGTGAATGGGTATGCACATGATTCTCCAAGCATAAGGGCGCAACTATGCAGCCAGTCAATTGCGCCGTTCGCCAACGAATTGAAGAAAGCAGCATCGCGTCGACGAGATACGACCGATCTCAAACAGAAAGATTGCACCCTTGCCAATCGCGATATCCAATTTAGTTGAGGTCAAACACCCGGGCGATCCGCAGCACCGGAAACGCGGCGCCACCGGATTTAGGCCCCTGCAAAGCGCCACGGCGAAACTTCGTCTGGTGGGCACCCTGCTTTGCGCGGCCTTTGCGGTCTCACTCATCTCGCCTGCGTTGGCCCAACAGCAAGCAGTTCTCCCGAACGGCGCCTCGTCCCTGCAGGAAACCTATCAGGATTGGCAGTTGTCCTGCACGATTCGCGACAACGCACGGGCATGCGTAATCTCACAGGACCAGTTGCAGCAAAATGGGCAAAGACTTCTCGCCGTCGAGTTTGGCATGCGTTCCGACGGTGCGCTGGCCACGTTGCTTCTTCCGTTCGGCATTCTTCTCGACCCCGGAATCGCGCCGCAGATCGACGATCAGCCGCCATTGCCGGCTTTGCACTTCCGGACATGCCTGCCAACCGGATGCGTTGCCGTGTTTCCGATCGACGCGGCAACGCTCCGAAAGCTGCGTACAGGCTCGGTGCTGAAACTGAAAGTCACGACTGCTGCGCAAACCGCGCTAACTTTTCCGGTCTCCCTCAAGGGTTTGGCCGCGGCCGTCGATCGTCTCGGTGCGCTGGGCGGCAGTTAGTTAGGGAAAAGCTGAGGTATGCCTGAAGCAGGCCGCGCCAAAATGTGCGGGCGGTTTGCGAAAACGGCGTGCGCAGAACAGTGACTTAGGGCGTGAAGCGAATCCGAAGGATCGCAACAGGCTTTAAGACGCAATTCTGTTGCTCAAATCTTCCAACGCTGTCCACGCGCGTCGTACGTTGAGAGGGTTTTCTTTGAAAAGCCTGTCCACAAGCGCCGGCGGGGGCGCCGTCTCGCGCATCCTCAATGCAAGCAAAGAGCACGCCGCCCCGTGGAATAGGTAGCGGCCCGTAACAGATCACGCCGCCGGCTGCGTTGCCACAAAGCTCGCCGCCGCAGTGCCGGCAAGGAGCGAGGCGGCGGCTATGCGCGTTTGAGTAGACGAAATTGATTCGGAGTATTCTGCCGCAATTTGCGCATAACCGATGTCAGATGGCTCTGGCTTGAGAAGCCGGACAAGTAGGCAACTTCCGCTACGCTCACATCTTCATTTGAAAGCAAGCGTTCAGCGCAATCCAGGCGAAGATTGAGAACATATTGGTGCGGCGGTTGCCCGAACGTATTTGTAAACGCCAGTATAAAATGGCTCTTTGATAACTTTGCAATGCCCGCAAGCTCGCCGATCGAGAGCTTTCGACTGAAATTCTCGTCCAAATAATCCTGTACCCGTCTTGCGGCGAGCATAGGCAGTCGCCCTCTGTGCGGAGGCGTTCCAATGGCCACGCTATAGTTTCGAAGCAAATGAATCCCGAAAATGGTGATCAGCGAATCGAGATAGAGGTCATTACCGGTATCCTTTCGCGACAGCTCCGCCTTCATGAGCTTTGCCAAATATAAAGCATGGGCATCTGGCTGCCTGGATGGCCCCGGTCGCAGTTCCAGCGAGGAGCCGGGCATTTCGCTTTGCGCGAGCTCCTGCAAGCTGGAAGGAGGAATCGAGACTGTTACTGTTTCGCAAGGATATGACCAGATCAGGCGACAATCTATATCCGCCGGACTAACCGTGACCGTACCGGCAGATGCATTGAGTGTTTGAAGTTCATCGGTTCCGAGCGCGAAGTCGATTCCTCTTGGAGGGACGAGATAAATAGCCGTCACGTGTGTGTTCGGCCGATGTATATGAGAGCCGGATCCAGTCCGCCTCTCATACACAACACCACCGCGGAACGTTGTCGCCCGTGGACCGGCTGATTCAGGAATAATCTGAAACACATTGTGTTTTACATCCAGCTGATCATCGTCAGCCCAAGGCCTACTGTTGACGTCGGTACATTCAAGCATCGTCCAGTCTACCCTTCGGATTTGCCTTGTCGCGACAATCCGGTCCAATTCCTCCGCGCGATGAAATCGTCAAATGCCAACTCCAAAATTCCTCGTAATGGACAAGAGCCAACAGAAAATGTCAACTTAGACGATTGCTTTCGGAGCGTTCACGAAAAATTGCTAACTCTCGCGTGAACGTCTGCGAAAGACTGGAACGAAGTCGCTTGCGCGAAAGAAAGTCCATCGAGGAACTATATGTAAATTGGCCAATGCCGATGAGTGATCGGATCACTGCCGCCGCCAAAAAATAGTCTGGTTAACAGGTCAAACGTCTTAGCGTTGGCGGAGTACAGGAAGAGATCAAAATGTGTGGCCGCTTCGAGTTTAGCCATATCTGCTGGTTTTTATTTCTAAAAAACATATTTGTACTATTAATGCATTCAATGTCGTGCTGGGGCCATAACAGTGTTTCCAGGACTTGTTGTTTTGAGCATTAGGTTTTAAGCAATTCATTAATTGGACCGGGAGGGCGGCAATGGAGCCACTATCGACATGGGCCTGCGATGGATGCGGCGAAAAAAGACCAGATGTATTCGCCGATGTATGGAAGCTGCTGCGCGTCTCCATAGCCAGACACAATGGGAAATGTTTGTTTGACGGCACGGTAAACCTCTGCCCTATGTGCCAACGTCAGCTTCTTCATCAGATCAAATCGCATAAGGTGTTCAGCCGTTAATCATCGCGACAGGCTTGATCGAGGGAGAACTTCGACTCAACGCCTCGGGAAATAGGTGTCGTTTAGAAACTACTGCGATCGGTTGACCCGCTACGACGCATTGATGGTCGGGCCGGAAAACCAGATCGAGCTCTTCCACGGCTACACCTACTCCGGTCACCCGGTTGCCAGCGCCGCCGGCATCGCGACTTTGGAAATCTATGAGGAGGAAGGTCTGCTGACCCGGGCCATCCCTGGCCGACATATTGCAGGACGCTCTTCACTCCCTGAAGGGGCTGCCGCACGTCGCCGTCATCCGCAACCTTGGTCTCGTCGGCGCCGTAGAACTTGCGCCACGCGACGGTGCGCCAGGGACATGCGCCTACGACGTCTTCGTGGACTGCTTCAGGAAGGGGCTGCCCATTCGCGTCACCGGCAAGATTATCGCGCTGTCGCCGCCGCTGATCATCGAGACGGGCGAAATTGAAAGGATCGTCTCCATTCTGGCAGATGCCTCGACGCGCGGTATAGCAATCACGTCCGAACCGATGCTGTTTGGCGACCAACAGCCAAACAGAAACACAACGCATTCGCTCGACGAAGAATTCTGCCATCCGCCTCTCGGTACTGCGCCAACTATCCTCGGAAAAGGCGCTTCGAATAGTTTGCTTTTTGATCCCGCCGGGATAAGGATCCCTGGTGTGACCAAGGAGTTTTCCACATCGATGTCGAAACCCCGGTTGAGACGGGAGGCAGATCTCCTTCTGTATCGTGGGACCAGGGCTGCCAGCGGCGACTATCCCGTGAGCCGCGCGCGCAGGCCCGCCGCCGTGCAACGTCTGATCGGTGCGTTGGGCAACATCATGCTGTCCGACGCCGCTCCATTCATGGAAAAATTCGTTGCTGGGAAGGTGTTCCACCTGCTGCAGGAGCCGGGCGCAGTCGCAACCAAGCCAGCCGCGCCTGTGCCCTTGGGGCCTCAGTTGCAGTTTGCCCTGCGCAATTTGGCCTCGAAGGGTGAGCCTTTCGCCGAGGTCGCGGCTGCCATCAACGATGTTGCCAAGAGCCTCGAATGGGTTGCGAGCAAGACCGGCCCATTTGCCAGCATCAACATCGAG
>Ga0123341_1004185_pt1 | contig 12593 bp, 8 predicted proteins | sample Turbeapinknodule_FD_89959 | JGI IMG/M metagenome (GOLD analysis project Ga0123341, IMG submission 89959) | Root nodule microbial communities of legume samples collected from Mexico - Turtle bean Mexico pink nodule | ecosystem: Host-associated > Plants > Roots > Nodule | place: Mexico: Nepantla... | reverse complement strand
GAGTTGTAATGTGAGTATATAAAAAAATTGGAGTTGATAATGATACATTAACAACTTTGTTTAAGTATACAACTTTTTTTTTTCTAAAATTTCGACTTTTGTATGATATGATAAAAATATTATTTTTTTTATATCATAAATTAGAGGTGGTTAATGTATCATTTCTCTTCAAGAAAGAAATTTTTTTCTCTAATTTAAAACAATTGTAAGTAAATGATATTTTATTTGATAAAAGTATACAAGTGATTGTAAAACATTAACGGATTAATTGTTTAAAAAATATTTCATAAATACATTATTGAGAGGGGAAAACAAGCTTATTTTCGGTTTTATTTACCATGTTTTATTATTTTTTTATAAGTTAAACTTTGATAATTTATGTATATATTTTATACCTTCTTTTGATAATAGACCATGCAGAAGCATTTTTCTAATAACATGTTAAAATGATTCATAATTAAAAAAATAAGCATAAAATTTGTTTTATCACTATCAATTACAACAATAGATGAATAGAGAAGTTGGTTAAATATTTTTTTTATAAATATTCACACCCTCATCCAACTCTTCATACGATTACTAATTTAGTCAAATATTTAAATAATGAAATAAATACGCTTTTATGCATGTATATGTTTGTGTGCTCATCTATAAAACTATTTTTTATTTATGTATAATTATATATAATGAAGATTATTTATTTTCACTTGTTATTATGATAATAACAAATTTTAAACATATATTCATTTATGTATGATTATGGTTTAATGTTAACTATCTGTGTATGAGGTTTAGCAACATACATGCACATATTTTAGTACATTAGGTAGTTATATTTGAAGTGTACACATGACTTGCATTACTCAAACATCTCACATTTTGTGATCATTTTTACTTTTTGCATGTCCATTTGAAATTCTTGTATATGAAATAAAGTAGGAGAAAGGTAAAAAAGGCTCATGATGTTTATTTCTACCAAAATGCATAAATCAATAGCCATTGGGGGTGATGTAGCAAGAATAGGATAAAGGGATATATCCTTACATCAGCTAATTAAATACAAGCAAAACAAAGCCATATAAAAATAAATAGGCAAAATTATGACAAGGTAACGCTGTGATCTTTGAAGCTGGATTTCCCCACCTGGTATATACGCACATCCAAGACCAAGTAACTATTCTTCGGCGCAACAGTAGTAGCCTTCACCATGTATGTGCTTTAAATTCACAAAGCAGCGTGGAAGTTAACTCTGTACCCTTCCTCACTGTTCATATATCACCAACAAAGGATCACCATTTCCCAAATTCTTCTACAATCACACGCCTTCCAACAACATTAAAGCTAAACTCCCCACGTAATTGGTTAACCTTCATCATCATCATTATCTGCAACATAAAATAATATGATCATTAAAAAATAACTTTCGTAATTCGTAAAGGAGAAATTGAAAGTGTTATGAATATTCTGAGTGTATATGAAACATTCGAATATGTAAAACTTTACCTGAACCAAGTTAAAATGCAGCTAAGGGATCGGCAGGCTCTTCTTTGATTTCACTAAATATATCAGGGCAACCATCCCAGCTTCCAAGCTCTCTCGCTTCCCAATATCCACCAATGTAGCGAAAGGTTCCACTTTCACCATCTCTTCGGAACCACCTAGGCTTCCAACCATTTTCTTGTATTTTCCTTGACTGTGGATATATATAAACCATGATGATCATCAATACAAAGGAGAAGAAATAAGTACAATGATAATCATCATCACCATACTGACAAAATATATCACTAGCACACAAATTACAACACAAACAGCTGAAGCACAAATAGTGATATCTATGATTTTGTTTCTCTTCATTTTTATTTTATATTTCTCTCTTCCTTTAAGTCTTTCTCTTCTTTAATTTTCTCTTACAATCTCTCTATTTATTTCCTCCCTACCTTATAGGACATAAAATATGGTTTGGGTTCAGAAAAAAACTGTTAATTCTGAATTAAATCAGTTAAAAATAGTAAAGAGGCAAAGTTTAATTTAAAGCTTATGCTCTCATTTGGTGTGAAGGGAAAAAAGAGTGAAAAAAAACAAGTACTTTCCTTGTTTTGATCTCTATGGGCAAAGAAAGATGAAAAATAAGTGAAATCCACAAGTTCAGTTTTTCTTTTTCCAAAATGAAAAGAAAGAAAGAAAAAGTGATTTTAAATATTAATGACTAAAAAACTCATTTTTTAACACTATTTCCTTTTCATTAAACATATTAATATAATACTATTTTTATTGAACAACTTATAAAATCATCTCATACTTCATTCATTTTTTTTCTTTTACTTTCTTCTTTAAACCAAAATAGGATCAGATAAAACAATCTTAGAAATATATATATATATATATATATATATATATATATATAACATTTTATAATTATTACAAAAAGACAAAATGAAAACAGAATTTTATTCTTAAAACTGAGCATATCCAAAACAACCAAGCTACACGTAATAGACAACAAACAATATATCATTATGGGGGTACAACATCCAGAAGCACAGGAAATGAAACAGTGATAACAATTTAATTAGATTTGTGGAGAACCAGAGATAAGCATTCAGAACTCTAAATCCTGGAGTAGCCGAAAACAGGAAATAAGAGGAGCAAGAATGGGTGCTCAAAGCAGAAAAGAGAAGAGTTTCAGACATACCATTCTCTGACGCTTTTCCAGCCTTTGTTTCTCCAAATTAGCCTTGTCGTATTCCCCATTCTCTAGATGTCGTTGATCAGGTCTAAGCCTGGAATCCGTAGGCGGTAGGTTCTCCTTTAATCCGTCATCAAATACCCGGGATCAGAAAAGGCTATAAAAAACAATTAGAGACGCATATATAAGAATTGGAATGCATATCAAATAACGATACAATACATCATTATATACCTTCAGTCCCGGAGTTAGCTCATTCAGAGTGATGGCAAATGGTGTCAAATTATACCGGGTGAGATTAGGAGATGACATGCTCCTTTTCCACAACAAGGATGCGTTTGGTGAACTGAAATCTTTAGGTTTCACATTTACATTACCACTCATATAATACATGCTGTCATCCCACTTGCCAAATAATGTGGCGACTTTTTCCCCCGTTACATCTTCAACAAATCCATGCACCTAATTGAACGCGCGGCATACACACTGAATGAGATGCTTAGGAAAATGACTGAATAGACAATTTGGTACTTTGAAATTTGGACATAGGCAAAAATTGATAAAGCTCGTAAGTCAACAGAGATTTAAGGAGCAGAGAAAAAGAAAGAAACAGGATACTCATATATAGGAGATATGAAGAAAATGCTAAACAACACGAATATAACCAGTAGGAAAAGAGACGAAATATTTTATTTGTCAAAGTTTTATTCGTCACTATCCTTGATTATCCTTCATTATTAGCTATAGCTTATTTAAAAAGATCAAGATCCTTCGTGTAATTCGTACAGAATATTCTTAGTACCAAATAACCGTTCTCATGGAAAATTTCTATACCTCTGAAAATTCCAAGGGCTCTGACATTGTTTTTAAACCAATAGTTATTAAATTTCCATCACCTCATTATTTTGCTAATTTTTAATAATGAAAATATTAGTTTTTCTAATTTAGTATTTAATTAATTAAAATGTTTTATAATAAATTTATAATCATTTACTTAAATTAGAAATCTAGTTATTATTCTTTTAAAGGTATGGATAGAAATATTCATAAAATAATAATATATCTTTTAAATTCAAATTATTCTAACAAACAACGAGTAACTTACTTGGCGAGGATTTCGGTCGAGTATTGTCTGCTCTTTGAACTTGAGCCTGCATGAATACTTACGATTGCCACGTATATCCATGCTCCCATGATGATCACAGTATATTTTCCCAAGGATAAGATTATAAATCGTGGTGGTGACCTAATACAAGAAACAACAACAATCATAACATTAATTTAGAGAAAATTTTACGATGGAATTTAAAGGCACGACAGTAGTACAACCGGGCAGATTGGCGGAATAAAATAGATAGTGATTTTACAATGCACACCTTGCTCCACTGAAATATTTCACCATCATTGAACTCTAGGGTCAGAACACCCACTGGGTCAAGCTGAATTGACCTTCCCCAAAACTTTGAATGGATGTTGCTGTCAGCCCAAAACTTCCATCCTCTACCTTCGCAGTGGCAGGCAATGAGAGTTGGATGGTGACTGACCTGTTTCAGACATAATGACAGAAACATGAACTATATTAGCTGGTTGATGAATTGCTCATATTAATACTAACACAAAAATACATACGAAGATCGAATCCCATGGAGATGTAACGTGTGCCTAAACATTATATTATATATGAATAAACTGCTGAAACTTGTAAATATGCATTATATTGTGATGCATGGTTCTGGAACTTCGAACTCTACAAAGCAAAACAAAACAAAAAACCTTAAACAAAGCTTTGAACAACAAAGCAACTGCAGATAAAGAAAGAGAAAGACCACTTATGCATATAAGACCCTCGTCATCATTAAGACAACCACAATTGAGCCTACACCTATATAAGAAAGTTTATGTACTCCAATTAATTAACAACAACCAAACTTCGTAAAAAAACTGATCTCGTAGCAAAAATAAGAAAAAGTATTACGTTATAAGTGCATTTCTAATAATATAATATAAGGACAAACTATCAACTTATTCAAAATGAAAATTTTTGAACACTCTATCATGGCATTTAAGATTTCACTCAATTTTACATTTCATCTTCCACCGTCTAAGTAAACAACAGGGGTTAATAACAAGCCGGATATGACATTGTGTTCCATGTAATTTAAGCAATCACCATTAGATGGAGTGTAATTTACCTAATAAGTAGTAGATAAACGGCTTAACATTTGTTCTAAATTTTTAACTTATAAAAGTCTAATGCAAATAAATTTAATTTGTAGGAAACTTTATTGATATTAGCCCAAGAGATACCAAAATTAAATTCGACCTCATGCCATCTTAGCATTTTCATATTCCAATCCTTTACCTCTGCTTCAGTAAATCATAAGGAACTAACCTTCTCTGAAAAGAAGCGAATTCCTTTCTCGGGGTAATCAGCTTCGAAGGTTTCACCTAATAAAGGATTAAAGGGTTTACAATTACGACCTTCAGATGACGCATAACCGGAAACTGCAAAGGCAGCAACATACAGTGCCCGAAGGAGACCGTTTCCCTGAAAAAAAGTATTCAAAGGGGAAAACAATCAAATACAATAATATGATTGATTTCAACTCTGAATCAAAGTATCATTATTATTATTTTCTACCACAAAACACTCATGTGTGACATACAAGTGCATAGAAATTATTTTAGCACTCATATTCCACTGTCAAATTTATGATTTGAACTTGAATCTCGTATTTATCATTGAGTGCACGCTCTGCATATGCATTAGCAACGCAAGTATCTCTCTTTTCACATCGAGGTTAACAAAAGACATAGCTTCTGCAGGATCCAGGTCCAAGGGTAACAGACATGTTACCAAACCTACTGTGGATTCTGCTACAGAAAGATGTAAACTAGGAATGTTTTGCTTACACTCTCCTAAATAAAAAGTGAAAACTTAAAAAAGAAAAATGATATTTTGAAATCCAACTTTTTCTAAACAACCAAATAACAATCACTTTTAATAATAAATATTAAATTAAGATAAATTATTATTATATAACAATATATTTGCTACATAAGTAGTGGTAGAATGGCTGTAAGTATTTTATTTAGTACCTCTGTTCTAATGATAGGCAAGTAGCAATATATAGTAAATTTTAGTCTTTCATATTGGAGTATGCTTGGTTGGGCACGAATCAAGTGAGTAGGTAGATAATATGAAAATAAAATCACTTTGTACTTGCCTGTGCAACCAAAGCATTAGAAAGTGGAAAATAATCTCAATTGTTTTCATTCTTCGTTGAAATTTCTACCCGTACTCTATTTTCTAAATGAGGGCTGATATCTTGAAACCCATACTTGGTTATGCGGCAACTAGAAAATACTTATTTGTGAATAAACAAACTCACAGAAATTGTATGATTAATTTCCTATTGTCAAATTATGATTTCCCCCTCTCTGTGTGAGCTAAAGTGAATGATTATAACTAAAAACATAAAAACAAAGAAGCTAAAGGAGTGCAGGAAGGTTACTTAATCGCTCTATATCTCAGACATGGAAACAACCCAAAAACATTCACGGATAGAGTTGGAAAGAGAAGTCCCGATAAAATTATCACGTCCCACTAAACAATGAAACAATTAAGGGTGGTAAAGGAGTGTTGCTGATAATGTGGGCATTCTATTCAATACTAGTTTTAAATTTATATTGCCTGCAGTTCAACACTGGTGAGTGGCGTAAACAAGAGCAAGATGTATCTTACTGATTTTCCGTACTCGTGTGCTTGATCCAGAAGATAAGAGTACTCCAAGTCCTCACAACATTTTTGTAGGGATGATATAGGCTCATTAAAGTATACCGGGAGACAAACTCTCGTTAGATCTTTTCCCACGTTGTCCTTGATCATTGACCAAAGACTAACACCCTTCTCTTTCTCAATAGGATCTGGAAGCTTTTTTCGTCTTGCTATCTGAGAGTGCTTATAATTACAGACCATTTTGTCAGGATGAATGTTCTCTGTATCAGTGCATTGCGTGCTGGCTTCCCTACACCTGTCCACTTGATTTATAGCTCTTTCTAACTCACATTTGCAATCAGGCTCTGTAAAACAATCTCTAGTATCATAATATGAGATTTCATCTTCATCTGACACTTCCTCCATCTCTTGTTTCTCAATATCATCAGATGATTCAGTTGTACTACATTCTGAAACCAAAAGGTTTATGTGAAAATAATAGTACATCTTGAAAGGACAAGTTCATAAATAATGAAGGTTGCAGATAGATTCATTGTAGACAAATTTACCGAAAGACATGGACAGAATATCAATTCATACTTGTACACAACGATGGTGCATATGATCATTCCATTATCAAGCGAAGTGTGATAAATGAACTCAGCATGTTTAGGAAGAATAGTTTTTATTCTGGTTGAATGAATAAGCAAATCATGGATTCATGTGCCTCATGTTCTCACATAAACTGTCTCACAAATAAATAAATTGACTCTACCGGTAGAGGCTAGGACCATATAAATTATTAATTTTTGTAATTGCCATCAGGTTGACTTTGGAAACAAAACTGTCATGTGAACTGAATCTAAACGATGAAATAAAATAATGAATGATAAATTCTCTAGAGATTGTCATGAAGATGCTGGTAAAAATTCTATTGATTGAATTAAAACTCTAGAACTTCGGAAAAAAATAAAAATACACAGGTCCATGTTCCAAGGGGATTTAGCCAAATAATTTTCATCATTCAAGAAACGGTTGCAATAACAAAATGATGTCAGCAATATTCCTCCTGTTCATATAAGACAGAACCATTGGTCCCTGTGATAACTTTCAATACAACAAAGATTCCGCATACAAGCACATGCTTATTACATCAAAGAAGAAAGACAAAAGTAACAGCAAAGGTATAAACAGAAAACATTGCTAACATATATAGCAGTACCACTATATTTTCCTCGTCCAAGACTTGAAAACTCGTTCTTTGTTAATTGGTATTCACCATCGTGTATTGCAGTGGCCTCAGGTTCAGTATTAGCTGCCTGCTTATTATGATCAATAGCAAATTTGTTAAGTCACGTACCGTAAAGACCTTTCACATTCAGAAATTACACATATAGAGAAAACGTCAAACTAAAATGATAATTGAATTGACATGTGAGTCCGTGAATTACATTACATTTTATAGTAAGGGAAGAGGGAGAAAACAATCGATGCTATCACCAGTTTTAAAAGACATTAGAATAAAACACAAAAAAGCCAAGAATGCATGACCGCATGAAACAAACATGTCATGTGGTCTTCCAATTTATTTATTTTTTGACTTGGTTGATTGTATGACAACAATACCACTTCAGCTGAATTTGTACCAACTCAAGTAATCAGATAATTTCATCATAATTATCCAAGAGCAACATACACCCTAAACATGTTTCCATGTGTTTGACAGAACTAAGAAGCACAGCAATTATTATGGAATAAAATACATACACAAGAAATTTAAAACAATATAGCTAAAGTATTGAAAGTTTATGTACAAATATTTAATTAGAATAAGAAAAAGTAGTACGCGTGACAAGACAACAGTCTCCTTACAAGAAAGATAGCTTTTAAAATATAATTGATGGTAAACGAAGACTGAAAAGAAACTTTTGAACATTAAACAAATATATTTCCGCAATTATTTTATCAAACTATGTACTCGACCATCCAAGCCGACCCAATCATAAATTATAAAACAAAAGACCATAAAACTTCAGAGATCAAATGACCTGGAATCGTTAAATTATTGCTCAACTCATAATCTTTAACCATATTTAAAATGGTAGGGATGTTGTGGGGAATAGTAAAGTAATAAACACCCCAGTCCTTTAAGTATTCAAATGACCCATATAGAGGATGATAGTGACAAGCACTCCAGAATACAAGACAAGGTAAGAAATTACCTCCAACTGCCTTATTGTATCAAGCAAATTTGATCGCTCTTGACAAAGAACTTCAAGTTGTCCTTTCATTTCGGAGAACTCCGAGAGCATGATTTGCTCGCACTGCTTTACAAGGTCCTCACTGGTACCCTCTTCAAGCAAGCGTGACTTAAGCCTGTCGGTTGACACGGATATATCATTGGGTGTAAGCAAGAGATGATCATTGAGGGGTTGATGAGGATACAGGCCACGTGTTGAAACCAAGGCCTGTATCCACGCTACCCGATCATTCCTCGAATCAGTTCTCAGATGGAGAGTTTTCGTTGCTGTAAATATATAGAAACGCCGACCATCTGACTTGCTCTCTTTAAATGATGAAATCTGCTAGACATTCACGCAATGTAACTTCAATTTCAATGCACCAACAAACTATCTAAGTTTTCTTCTCATTGAAGAAGAATAAATAAAAGGGACAGAATTTAACGATAAGAAATAAAATTAAAAAAATAAATAATAATAATATAAAAAAAAGACATAGCAAATACTAAAATTATACGAAAAGGAAAAAAAAATAGTGATATTAGTGTTCATTGAAAAAGAAATATACTATTAGAGAGTAAAACGAACAGGACAGCAACAAAACTTATGGGAGAGCCCACTTGACAGCAAATTGTTACAAAAAAAAAGGGGATAAACTTCCCAAGAAGACACACGGACACAATAAGCATGAGTAAAAAGTAAAGAGGCCCCCTACCACCTCAACCAAAAAACAGCAAAAGTTTTGTTGGTAACGAAAGACTCTTGGTAATAATCAGAACACGCTGAACACACAGGCCCGCCAGGTTTTGGACCAAACCAGTGTATTATGTATATATTATCATATAAAATCATAGTTTGAATAAGCTGTTAGACTATAAGGGATTTTCAATTGTCTAAATAAAAATGAATTTGAGAAATAAAGTAGCAAACCATTATTTACTGTCTCTTACTTCCTTTGTTTGTTTTTGCCCCTTTTATCTAGTAGGAGAGGGGTGACTGATTATATTGAACAGCATTGAAGCACAATAGAAGTTTCACCACTATAATCACTAAAAGAAAAGAACAAAACCAAAGCGCTGGAGAGTTGAAAAGATAATACCCCCACCAAATTGTTGTCAAGTCCCACATAGTTTTCTACTTTTGTTAAAAATTAAAGTTTCAAATATTCCGATAAAACCAATATAACTGAATGGACTTTCTCCCATCCCATAAGGTTGCTTAAAGTAACGTCATTCCAATTTACAAAGCTAAACGCACGCCAGTCCAAGACCCCTAATTAACTGCAGTAGGATCAACGCACTGTTAACATTTTTTATTTTTTTTATTCTATCTGTTCCATTATAAGGTGACTCCTCCTTCAAGTCTTGCATATGCATTACCGTTAAGGCAAGCAAAGAAAAGATAAAAGTATGCCACCATCGCGATTTCTCTCTCCCCAAATCTTTACAAGCTACAGGAACATGTTCTAGGAAAGTGGGAAGAGGAAACCAAAAACAATGCAAGACAAGGGAAAGACGTACAGGGAAAAAATAGTAAAAAAAGAAAAGACGGGGAAAAGAGCAAAAAGACCCAGTGTATTAAGTGTTTCATGTTTTTAAACTGAAATGGTAAACGAGGTAAGGTAGGATTGGGTGAAAAACAGGTGCCAAGAGGAAGCTACATTAATCAGAGCAGAGCTGAATCGAAGAAATGCATCCGCCAACTACCAATGGCATCGCACCTAATGTGACCGCAAGTTAATGCCTTACCTAGGGCTCCTACGACGTAGTCTACCGTACCCTCCTTGGCCACCTGTTGATGTGACCCACTCTACATTAACAACCAGTTATTAAAACCACAATTACAAACACCAACTTTCCCATTGAAACCAAATCCATCATCATCAAAGTCTGCGATTGATTAGAATCAATCCATGTTTCCACTCTACAAATACTTTATTTTTTTAGATAATTAATATTGAAATTAGATAAAGCCTCTTAGTAGATAGAAAATCAAAGTCACAGCCAACAATGGCTGAAATCCACTGGTTTTGACATTAATGTTCAAAAAAGAAAAATAAAATAATATATATATATATATTATTTTTCTTTACACTGTCAAAGAAGAATCACATTAGTGAATAATTTTAATGGCCGAAATCTTCGTGTTCATTAATCACGTCATCAACGAGACTTAAGCACGGAGAGATAACTTTAACATTTGGCATATGTGAAATCGAAAATCGGAATGTTATTATTTTAGTTTCTTAAGCTAACTTGCAAGTGCCAGTAAATAGTGAAACTGAGGAGTCAGATCACACTGGCAACGCCTGCAATGATCCTTCATTAATTTTCAGAATGGGAGAAGGTAGAAGGAAAGAAAATCAACATTAAAAGTAGGTATAGAAGATTAGAATTACCTTGAGATGGACTACGCCGGTGGTGGAGGAAGAAGCTTTGCGGTGTTTCCGTCGTGTGCCGGGGACAGCTCTGTCCACTCGTGCGAGACGGTTAGTGGAAATCTCCCCGATGAGGCAAACATCATCAGAAGGAGTGAGGAGGTTGAGATTCTCCGGACAGCGGATCTTGGCGTAAGAGAGAACGCCATTCCGGAGGAGGAACCATCGGGATCTCCAGCCTTTGCCGTAATTGGTCCACTTGTAGAGAACACCAGCCACTGTGGTGTCCCATCTCTGAGCAGCATTGCCTAGAGATCCCAGCACCGGAAGGGTTCTGATTTGAAAAAGCCTCGCGGCCTTGCGCTCCGGAGAATGGTTGCCGATTCCAGGACTCTCCAGAGAGATACAACACAGTGGGTGCATCTCTTTCACTCGCATTTTCTCTCCCTCAAAATACTTCTTCCTAACTTTGGCTCCTTCTAATTTAATTTGATTTAATGCAAGGGTTCTACTAACACCTGAATTATGTTGTTCATCGATTCAGTGGTGTTCTCAAAGCTAGTGGGGCTGGAAGAAGATTAAAAGGACATGGAAGGAGGTTAAGTGATACATACATTACTGTGAAAGAAGTGTGCAGAAGAAAAGAGCTTATAATTTTCGGTGAAGAAAAAAAAAATGAGATTAGTATATTCAAATGAATAAATTAATGGGTTGAGAAAGCTGATTGCAGGCAGGTATATATATATGTATGTATATATATTAGTTGAATTTGGCAAAGGCATGGAGAAGGGGGCAGAGTTGTAATAAAGTAAAAATAGAAGGGTTTTTGGATAGAAAAGAGAGAGTGCTCAGAACTAGTTGGGTTTAGATTGGAAAAAGAGAGTAGTCCCAGTCTCCAACCACACCTCAAAGATATTTGATTCTCTACATTGTGATAGATAATTGAAATACTTTGGATATCACATTCTCTTGTGTTCTCAGTATTGTATTCTCTATTTGAAGTAAATTAGTTGGACTCCAATAAAATGGTTTAGTTACAAAAATGTATTCATGTGACTTTATAAAACATATATATTTGTTACTATCAAACTTAAATTAATTTTTCTTCATTTTCAAACATAGTCAAATATTAAAACATTAAACATTAAACATTAAGATAAATATCAAATATCACTATTCATCCACTTCCAAAAACATTAAATATAAACATAAACATTAATTCAAAAACATTAAACATAAACATTATTGACATTCCTCCATTTCAATAACATTGGAGGTCATCTTAGAAGAATTTTCATCCTTTTTTTCTTGCAGGTTAACAGACCAGTCTGCCCCGCCCCGCATTTTTTACCAGCGGATCGCGGGTCAGCCCGCACATCCCGCCCCGCTTTGTCATCCCTACTTAGAGTATGTATTTTCCTGTAATATATAAAGTCTTAATTCTTAATAAGTCATGTTATTTATAAAATAATCTAACTAGATTATTAAAACCTTTTGTATACATTTAATTTATAATTTTTAGTTTATTTTTCATATATGCACAATAAAATCATAACTATTGTTTTATGT
>Ga0123341_1004184_pt1 | contig 12594 bp, 15 predicted proteins | sample Turbeapinknodule_FD_89959 | JGI IMG/M metagenome (GOLD analysis project Ga0123341, IMG submission 89959) | Root nodule microbial communities of legume samples collected from Mexico - Turtle bean Mexico pink nodule | ecosystem: Host-associated > Plants > Roots > Nodule | place: Mexico: Nepantla... | reverse complement strand
TTATAAATATATATAATATTTATATTTTTATTATAAATATACTAAATATTTTTATTTTATAATATGATTTGATCTTTAATTTTTTTTCATTTTTTTTTTTGCTTTTAGCTTGTCAAAATTTGGGATAAATTAGACAAATCTTCTTTCCGCAGCGTTCCTACATGTAAGAGAGACATGGTTTTCACTGTTCACATGAATTTTCTTCCCCACACTTTTGCATACATCACTGAATCCAATATCAAAATAGCTAATATCAGTGTTCACCCCTTTTATTACCAGTGTTTCTCGATTTTCAAACATGGGGCTTATGTATTGTTCTTGTCGATTGACTTGGTTGTTGGTAGACTTCTGTAGGCGAGTTCGGGCTCCGTCTGCCTCGTGGTGGAACTCATGCTTTCCTTAATGTCTGGATGTTGTTCCTGTTAAGACAAAGGGCGCCCCGACGGTCGATCGCACTCCGACGGTCAAGTCAGTACAGGGCAATAATAAACAAGAAGTATCTAATTCAATGCTTAGTAAAATGTTAGCCAAGTGTTAAAAACAACATACCTTAATCAGGAATCTTGAGTTCCTTTTATAGAGTGTCGCCAGGTTACCTCTTGCGATAACAACTTCTATTACGAGAATCTCATCTCGAGTAAGGACATATTCAATGGGAGAAGATTCCGCTTCGGTGTGTGTAATCTTAACAGCACAGTTGGGCATAATCTTATCTCCTAGGAGTGTATCAAATCTTAACAGAATAACCACCTGGATACCCACTTGAGTATCGTTCCCCCAGGATAAAATCTATTTTCAAGTACATTTACATGCTTTGTGTATCATAGTACCATGCATATGCCATTACGTATCTTGTATGTCAATGTTTTATTAAACCCTAGCGCACTTGGGCTTAAGTTGACAGAGTACGTTTTACTTATACTAGACCCAAATGCTATATGCACCCCTAGGCCCATTTAACACACTTTCAGACCTACCAGGCCTTATATGTGAAAGATTATACCAATGTATGAACGAGAGATAATATGGACATACATGAGCCCAAACATGTAGCCCTTTGTTCTCGACCCAACGACCGAGTTGGCCTGCTTATTGCAGGCGCTGATGTCCGATGTCTGAGAACTGAGCTCTACGCGCTCTGGTCCATTACACAAGCCCCCAGTCTCAAGTTGAACTTGCTTCAGTGAAGAGACTAAGTTGCTCGCCTATAGCGACCTGCGTGTCTTGTGAATTGCGCGCTAGAACGCATTGCCTCTTACACTTGCTTGTAATCAGCTTCATTTTGTAACCTTCAAAACAATGTCTAACACTTTGTATATATATGTTCAATCTATTTATGTTATTATGCTTTCCCTTTACATGGCTCGACTAGCATATTGATAATGCATGCTCTTTAATAGACATGACTACCATGGCCTATCCAACTAATGCATGTAAAGACTTTACGCCTAAGCAAAATGGACATCATGATTAAATCTAATTAAAATGACAAAAGTGATTTGTTATGTGTCTCAAGTAATGGACATAACCAATTATCTTTTACAGGATAATCATTCTAATTCAATGTAACATATTACCGTGCACAGTCATCCCCAAGACGACCTGTACTTGATGGTTGTAGTGGATGTTCCCACCACACCTGTCTTGTTCCGGACTTAAGCCAAGCCAAGGCGAGCTATAATTCAGGGGTACTCAACACATCCCTCTAGGATGGCTGACTAGGTGTTGACTCTCCCCTTAGGTCATGTTCCAAGTGTTTCTTGTTCCGAACTGGGTTGTACCCATTACTCACATTCCCATGGTGTCGACCCTTTACCAAGACAAACCGCCGCCCTTGGTGGAAACAATTCCAGTTACAAGTTTCTTTCACACGCCCGAGCTTAGTATTCCACCGAGACAAGGTCATTTTCCTGGTCCAGGTTCAAGCCCAAAATGACGCCAAGCTGCAATCAGGGGCACCCACGCCCGAAATTTCGCTGAGTGGAAGGTTCGTTCGCCTGAGTTGCTATGTACCTATCCAATGGCTCAAACCACAACGATGGCGAGCTACGACTTGAGAGTCGTTATGTACCTGTTTGGGTGCTCGAGCCACAAAGGTGGAGAGTTGCGATCAGGGGTGCCCATGTCCAGATTGTCTCTAAGCCAAGGGTTAGCCCACCTAAGTCGCAATGTCCCTATTCGAGGGTTATGGTCACAATGGTGGCGAGTTGCAATCAGGGGTGCCCATGTCCAGATTGTCTCTTAGCCAAGGGTCGGCACACCTAAGTCGCAATGTCCCTATTCAAGGGTTATGGCCACAGTGGTGGCGAGTTACGATCAAGGATGCCCATGTCCAGATTGTCTTTGAGCTAAGGGTCAGCGCACCTGAGTCGCAATGTACTTGCACGATTCCAGACTTGGAGTGTTCCCAAAGGGAAAATACCTTTTCTTATTCGAACACATAGGGCACTTTCGTGGATATCTTTCCAACCAAGTCACCATCCTGCATGTCAACAAAGCATAATGACAAAACATATTTCATAAATCATTCTCCATTGGGTGACCTCGTTAAAAAACCCTCGTGAGGGAAAAAGAGTGTCCCCTTAATTGTACATGAATGACATTTACATAAACTAAAATAAAAACTGAGATTGACTCCATTCCACGTTTGGGGTATAGGTCCCCCCTCCAGAGTTTCGAGCTTGTAAGCTCCGTTTCCGAGTGCCTCACCACGCGGAATGGGCCGGTCCATTTGGGAGACAACTAATTCTCCAGCTGATAGGGGGTGAGTTTTCCTCATCACCAGGTCGGCGACCTGGAACTGTCGAGGTCTATGCTTAGACCTTTGTTGTTGCTCCACCTTCATCTTCAAAGCTTCAGCTTTGACATGTGCTTGCTCTCGCACTTCATCTAGTAAGTCGAGATTCACTTTCCTCCCTTCGTTGTATTCCTCCGCCACGAAGTTTTGGAACTGTGGGGAGCTCTCTTGAATCTCTACAAGGATCATGACATCAAACCCCTATACCAAACTGAAGGGCGTCTCCTTCGTCACAGATTGAGGAGTGGTGTGGTAGGCCCACAAGATTCGAGGAACCTTATCGGCCCAAGTCCCATTTGCCTTATCCAACCTCCTCTTCAAACCTCTGAGCAAAACTCTGTTAGCGGACTCGACCTGCCCATTGGTTTGAGGATGCTCTACTGATGCAAATACCTACTTGATGTCGAGTTCTGTGTACAACTTACCAAGCTGTTGACTTGCAAACTGAGTTTCGTTGTCAGATATCAAGCGCTTTGGAACCCCAAAACGACAAACAATGTTCTTCCACACGAAGTGTTGAACCTTGTAAGTAGTTATTTGCGCCACGGGCTTAGCCTCTATCCACTTGGTGAAGTACTCAATGGCCACCACCAAGTATTTCATTTGTCGAATTGCTAGTGGGAAAGGACCTAGGATGTCAACTCCCCCCGTGTGGAAGGGCCACCGACTGTGGATATCTCAACTCTTCTGGTGGTGCATGATGCCAGTCAGCATGTTTTTGGCATTGTGTGCACCGCTGCGCATACTACATGCAATCTTCCTGCATGGTCAGCCTGTAATACCCTGCTCGTACTGCTTTTGATGAGAGAGCTCGTCCCCCGACGTGACTCCCACAGATGCCCTCATGGAGCTTTGCCATGATGTGTGTACATTGATCTCCACTCACACAAGTCAAGATAGGATGGGTGTAGCCATGTCTGAACAGTTTTCAATATATCAAGGTATACCTGCTTGCGTTCTTCTAAATGTTTTTAGCTTCCGTAGGCTCTGTTGAAAGCATACCATCAGCAAGGTAACGTCTATAGGGTGTCATCCAAGTCTCCCCGATGTCAAAAAGGCAGATATCTAGTGATTCCTCTTCTGACACGCCATAAACACTCACCTTGGGCACCCTCAGTGTCTCTTAAGTTAGCGACTGGTGCATTCCTCGTCCAATCCCCAAGGTATCCACCTGCTGGACTTCCCTTACACCATCTGTGGTAGTATTGGGGGCCTTCATGGTCTCTTGAATGACTGACCTTTGGCGACCTCCCTTTCCTAAGCTAGCGAGTTTGGCTAGCAGGTCTACTTGAGTGTTTTGCTCCCTTGGGACATGTACCAGTTCAAATATAGGAAAAGTCTCCTTTAAGAGCATCACGTACTTCAAATATGAGGCCATATGAGGATCCTTCGCCTGGTAACCGCCTGTAACTTACCCAATTATCAACAGCGAGTCACTATTCACTAATAAACTTTGAACGCCCATCTCCTTAGCCAACAACATTTCGGCTACCAATGCTTCATATTCGGTCTGATTGTTGCTAGCCTTGAAGGCAAATTTCAGAGCCTGCTCGATCAACAATCCATTGGGTCCTTCCAATATGATTCCAGATCCACTACCTTGCTGATTGGAGGATCCATCAACAGAGAGAACCCATTGCAAGTGTCCATTATCTAATTGAGTAGCTCCCGTGGAGAGTTCCACTACAAAGTCAGCATAGACCTGTCCCTTGATAGGACCTCTGAGCTCGTATTGTACATCAAACTCAGACAAATCGATCGCCCATCGCACCATCCAACCTGCCATATCAGGTTTCTGTAGAATCTTGCGGATTGGCAAGTCATTCATCACTATCACCGTGAAGCTTTGGAAGTAATGACGGAGTCTTCGAACTGCAAATACAACAGCCAAAGCCGTTTTTTCAATGGCCTGATAACGCACCTATGGCCCCTGCAACACCTTGCTCACAAAATATATAAGCCTCTGAACCTGCTCCTGCTCATGCACCAATACCGAGCTGATGGCTCGTTCCGTGACTGCAAAGTAAAGGCGAAGGGGAGTACCGGGCAGTGACTTGCAAAGAACCGGCGGGTTGGCCAAGTACTCCTTCAACTTCAAGAACGCCTCCTCACACTCAACAATTCATACAAAGCGATTTCTTCTCTTCAGACACTGGAAGTAGGGGTAGCCCTTATCTCCCCCAACTGACAAGAAACGGGACAAGGCGGCCATTCGTCCAGTCAACTGCTCAACTTCCTTCATAGTAGCGTGGCTTCTCATCGTGATGATCGACGCACACTTCTCTGGGTTGGCCTCTATTCCACGTTCTGTGAGAAGGAATCCCAAGAACTTTCCTGCCTCCACCCCAAACACTTCTCAGGGTTCAGCTTCAAGTTATACCTAGCTATTGTAGTGAATAAATCTTCCATATCAGCGACATGCTGATCCTTCTCTACTGAGGTGACGACCATGTCGTCCACGTACACCTGCACGTTTTGCCCAATCATGGGGGTGAGAATTCTGTCCATCAACCTCTGATAGGTTGCTCCAATGTTCTTCAGTCCAATGGCATCACCTTATAACAGTAACTGGAGACATCTGTCATGAAGGTAGTTTTGATTTCATCTCAGGGATGCATGCGAATTTGATTGTACCCCGAGAAAGCATCCAAAAAACTGAGAAGTCGGCATCTAGATGCATTATCCACCAAGGTGTCAATGCTAGGCAGTGGGTACGAATCTTTAGGACAACCCTTGTTAAGATCCGTGAAGTCAAAACACATTCTCCACTTCCCATTAGCCTTTTTTTACCAACACCACATTAGCCAGCCACTCTGAGTATTGGATTTCCCTTATGTGGTCAGCACTCAACAACTTCTGCGTTTCCTGCCTGATGACCAGGCGTCTCTCTTCGTTGAACTTTCTCCTTCTCTGGATGACTGGCCTGGCCTTCGTGTCCATCGTGAGCTGATGACATAAAAGGTCGGGGTCAATGCCCGACATGTTAGAAGCAGATCATGCAAAGGCATTCAAATGTCGCGCTATCACCTCGGTAATCCTGTCCTGTAAGTCTTGGCTTAAAAACTTGTCAAGCTTGAATTTCCTCCCGCCAATTTCCCTTTCCTGAATCTCGGAAGCTAGCTCAGGCTGTCTATCAATAGCAATCTTTGCACAGGTAGTGTCCTAAACTTGTGGAGGTTGGGTGGCAACTATGCATATCCCTCTTTTAGCCTTCGGGCTATTCTCGTAGCACTTCCTCCCCGCCTCTTGGTCGGACTTGATCACGATCACTCCTCCCTCCGGGGATGGCAACTTCATCTTCATATGCCTCGATGAGGCTACAACACCTAACATGTTGATGGCAGGCCTGCACAAAAGAATGTTATAAGCAGAAGGAGCATTAACAACCAAGTACCTGATGTTGATCGTTCGAGACGAGGTGCCATTTGTAAAGGTCATCCTCAACTCTACATGCCCCCTCACCTTTACCTGATCTCTTATAAAACCATAAAGACAATCGTCATACAGCCTCAGCTAATCTAGCGATAACTGCAATTTATTAAACGCCGACAAAAACAACACATCTGCTGAGCTCCCTTGGTCAACAAGAACCCGGTGTACCCTTCTCCCTGCGGTGACCATTGAGATCACCACTGGATCATTATCATGGGGGACCACGTCCCTCAAGTCAGTGTGAGTGAAGCACAGGTCGGGCTCGGCGGGCTGATCAGATGTCCAGGCCCCTACTGTCATTACCTCCCTTGCATATTTCTTTCGCTGGGAAGCGGTGCAACCTCCTCTAGAAAATCCTCCAAAGATGGTGTTGATTTCGCCATGGATAGGCACCTCGTGCCTCTACTCCTCCGACAACGAATCTTGCTTTGATTCCTCCTGACCTCCCACCAAATAATCTTGCAGGAGGCCTACCTTCATCATCCTTGACAGCTGATATCCAAGGACTATGCAATTTTCCACATCGTGCCCAAAGGCCTTATGGAACTCACACCAAGTATTTTTGCCTAGCCCCAAAACCTTGTCAGTCTTTGAGGGAAACGTCAGTTTGCTCACTATGTCGGGCATGGCAGGCAATTCCTTGTACGACACCTTGAACTTGGGTCGATAAGGTAGGTCGTCTCTCGACTTTGACCTAGACTAGTTCTTCTTTGACTCGTAAGGCGTCCGCCATGCCAACGACTTCTTCTCCATTGCAGTTTGGTGTACCCTCATGGGTTGGGTACGACTTCCATCGCGTGGCTTGTATTGCCTAGCACTCGCGTTCTCACGCTTCGTTGTCACAGTTTCCTCTGCGGCGATGTGGGCAACAGCTCGCCGCCTGATCTCACCGAAAGTCCTTGATTGACTCCTTATCAAAGAATCGTTGAATGGTTTTGACAAAACCCCTCGCACAAAGGTGTGGACCATCAGAGCTTCATCCTGGGTGTTGAGCTCTACAACAAACGCTCCAAACCGATTCAGGAAATTCTTTAAAGGCTCTTCCTGCCTTTGCTTCACCTCAAAGAGGTCGAAGGGAACAAGGGGTGGAGCCTGGTTGACAATAAATTGTTCCCTGAACAATGTAGAGAATTGGTCGAATGAAGTTATGTGGCCATATGGGAGACCAATGAATCAGCGCAACATCGTACCTGTAAACATTCCCATGAGTAACTTACAGTGCATAGCGTCCGTGCCTCCCAAAATCATCATCTGGGCATGGAAATCTGTGAGATAAGCCCCTGGATCTTTTATACCTGTGAACGTAATTTTAGGAGTCACAAAGTTCGTTGGGACCACGGTCTCCATGATTTATTGCGAGAAGGGCATTGTACAGGCCTTAGCTTGGGCAGGCTGGATCTGCTCCCCTATGGAGCGTTCTCCCAAACGTTGTAAATATCTACGCAACTCCTCGTTGGTTTTGCGTAACTCATCATTGGTGACACGCGAAGCGTCCAGCTAGATCCTGAACTGTTCTTCCTTGTGAGCCTGTTCGACCCTAGACGCCGCCACTGAATCTTGGAGAGCGGTGAAGTTCTCCATGAGTTGTTGTATAGTGAGGTCGTTGCCTCCTTCTGATCCTGTGGGACCTTGTCTAGTTATCCTCATGTTGCTCAGTAGTTTCAATCACAAATGTGGATAGGACCTAGTTTTATCGAGGTCCACGGTGGGCGCCAAATTTTCTTGCTGGTTGACTTGGTGTCGGTAGACTTCTGTAGGCGAGCTCGGACTCCGTCTGCCTCGTGGTGGAACTCATGCTTTCCTTAATGTCTGGATGTTGTTCCTGTTAAGACAAAGGGTGCCTTGACGACCGATCGCACTCCAACGATCAAGTCAGTACAAGGCAATAATAAACAAGAAGTATATAATTCAATGCTTAGTAAAATGTTATTCAAGTGTTAGAAACAACATACCATAACCAATGATCTTGAGTCCCTTTTATAGAGTGTCGCTAGGTTACCTCTTGCGGTAACAACTTCTTTTACGAGAATCTTATCTCGAGTAAGGACATATTCAATGGGAGAAGGTTTCGCTTCAGTGTGTGTAATATTAACAGCACAGCTGCACAGAATCTTATCTCGTAGAAGTGTATCAAATCTTAACAGAATAACCACCTGGATACCCACTTGGGTATCGTTCCCCAGGATCAAATCTATTTTCAAGTACATTTACATGCTTTGTGTATCATAGTACCATGCATATGCCATTACGTATCTTGTATGTCAATGTTTTATTAAACCCTAGCGCACTTGGGCTTAAGTTGACAAAGTACGTTTTACTTATACTAGACCCAAATGCTATATGCACCCCTAGGCCCATTTAACACACTTTCAGACCTACCAGGCCTTATATGCGGAAGATTATACCAATGTATGAACAAGAGATAATATGGAAATACCTGAGCCCAAACATGTAGCCCCTTGTTCTCGACCCAACGGTCGAGTTGGCCTTCTTGTTGCAGGCATCGATGTCCGATCTCCGAGAACTGAGCTCTACACGCTCTGGTCCATTACATGTATACTACCCGGTCCTATATTTAAGGAACAATTATTATCCACTAACAAAGTGGATAAAAACCACGTGCAATTATTTTTTAATATCCCATTATTACTGATAAATATTTCGGATGGCTATAAATATCTTTAAAGTTATGTAAATATAACCAATTACTGATAAATATATTTACTATTATGTAAATGTAACCAGCCACTATGACTAAAAGGTCTGATTGAAAAACCAAAAGTAGTTCTTTATACCTCATAAACTTACAAGTCTATAAATACAATAATCAGGGAGTACTTACTCACTCGATATTTGATATTCGCTTACTACTACTCTGATATCATTATACTTTTACTGACTTGTATCAGAGAGTGTTCTGAAGGTGAGCTTCCATTGAACATTATTTGGTGATAAAGTTCAACAATCCTCCAAATAAAAGGCTAGTCTTACTAACAACTCGGATTCAACGCCTCGAAGAAGTCAACGCGAAATTCAATAAGAACAATCTCCTTCTTACCATAACCTTCATAAGTTGAAATGAAAAACCTAGCCAAAATTAAAATATAATATAAATGAGAAGAAAAATCGGAATGACTCCTCATATTATTAAAATTCTCATCCTTTTCTACTACTCCAATGTGAACATGATAAATTATTATTAAATTATTATGCTAATAGTAATTAAATTTTATCAAATTATGTAATACATTTATTTTAAACTTAAATATATCCATAGTCATCTAAATTGAGTACTATTAATATTTTTATTTTGTTATTTGATTTTGTAAAATACTATATTTAGTTCTTGAGGTTTTTGAGGTTGGATGACATTAGTGATGTTGATGATGCGAGGGAAACGATAGTCTACTTATCATTTGTCACCTGAACGAGAGACATGATTTTTTAAGGTTTGTTACAAATTTAAATTTGTTTTTAGTTCTCCAAATTGGGGCATTACTTTTTTGTCCTCCAATTAGGAAAAAAAAATCATTTTTCAATCTTCTGATTTTGAAAAAAAATGCTAATTTTTAGTTCTTAGGGTTAAACAACATTAACAATGTTTCTTTTAATGTTGTTATTATTCAAATTCAACATATTTAAATAGCTCAAAATGCTATCTTTTTCTACTTCATTTCCACTTTCCAAAAAAGTAATGATAAACACTGGTTCATTCACTTCAAATATTCACTTATACATTTAAATTATTATAATATAACATTTTATTTTAAAAAGTTGTTGTAGAACAATTATTTTTTACTGTTAAGATCTTTTAAACAAATTTTATTCTTTTTAAATCTCAGTTAAAGGTAGAATAACACTACAAAAATAAAAAATTCATATATCAGAATAAAATCCCATGACATTAGCTTCCACTATATGCATGATATAACTGAGATATGGTCACAACAAACTCATTATTGTGCAGGAGGATTAGAATATTATTTTAAGAACTAAACAAAATTAATATAAAATTTCAAATAAAATATTACTAAAGTAAATATAAGTGAATAATGATGAATAAACCACCGTATTCACGTTATCAATTTTCATTAATCTTCTCTAACCTGATAAAATAAAAATACATTAAACATAATTAAATATCAAATGACTAAAAAATTAATTAAATAAATAATTAATATACCAAATTTATTAAATAAAAATATATTTAAAATTTTAAAAAAACTATGTAACATAATTAAATTTACATGTCAAATGTTGAATAGCCTATTTAATAAAAAATAACATTATATAAAGTTTTTTTTTTTTTTTTAAAAAATCCCCAGCTAAAAAAAGTATTTAAACCTTTATTTTTAAAATGGCGTGATCTAAATAATTAGTTTATTTTTGCAATGAATAATCATAATCATAAAATCTAAATATGTTATGGAATCCAAAGAGGATTCTAGATATTTATTTATTCTCGAGAAAGAAAACTTTACGCATGCACAACGCACGTGCCGCTGTCAAGTTCCTTATTAAAGAGACCCCTTCTCTTCCAAACGCAACCAGACTTCAGCGCGTCGCAGACACAGAAAGCAATCACTTCACTTCAGCCTTATCCAATTTAGGGTTTCGGTTCTTCACCTTACCTTTCACGTATCGAAACCTTAAATTTAGGATCAGGTAGCTTCTCATGATCCGTTTTAAGATTTCGTTTTTCTTTGTCGCTAATTCTAGGGTTCGACGTTCCTTTGTCACCCGTAATCTTATTTTACTTAATTTTCTCTTCCTATTTTTGTTTCCCTCCGATTTCTTATAAACTTTTAGGGTTTTTGTTTTGATATAGTATTGATCTGATCTTCCTGTTAGAAAACTCGTGTTTGTTATGCTGAAAGGGTCGTTTTTTTTAATTCATATTTTTAGGTTGATTTTGGTGTACAATGATTTTTGAGGTATGGGGTTTTTCTTCTGTGGTGATTTTTTCGACGGTGTAATTCCTTGATCGTCACTGTCAATTTCAAGGCAAAATCTGAACTCTAGGAAATAATTTTGCTTTGTGCTACTGAGATCTTTTGAAAATTTTAAAATCAGTGTTTTAAGTTGTGGCGAATAAACCAAGTGTTTAATTTTAAATATAGTGTAGCTTTAACTTGGTACAGAGGTTAAAATTTTTTTAATACATGGGATGGTCGTTGGTGAAATTTTCTCTAGTTTGTTGTGTTGAATATTCTTTTTATGTGATGGAGATTATTAATGACAGGGATTTGTCTTTTAATCTTTTCAAGTGTGCTATTATTGTAATTCAATTTAGCTGACATGTTGATTGCAATGTCAGGTCTGAACAATCTGGTTGGTGGAACCTTTGGTCATAGAGAGTCAAGTTTTATGTCTGAATTAGACGCTCAAATTCCTACTGCCTTCGGTATGTTGCGACTCCTTGACAAATGTTTTAATCTCTGGATTACTTGTCTTGTTCATGATATGTGATATTTCTAAAGGGAATAGATATCAATTCATTATGTATGTGTGATTAACATAGCGTTTCTTTTTTTATATATGTTTTCCTTCCATAATTCTGTTGTGGTATATGCTTGCGCAATATGATGTCTATATTTACTCTAACTTTTATGTCTTACAGTAGTTATTTTGTTTGATCGTCTTTATTTTTCAGCAGTATGCGAATAAATATGTATTTTGTGCACTTTTCCATTTGATTCTCAGTTATGTACCTTCTAATATACAGTTCAGTGAAAATTTAGTTGCGGACTCTGTTACTTTCATTTGTATTCCCTGAGCATGGAATTTGACATTTCCCTTCACTTTTCTGTTTTATGAGCGTCATGTTATTTTGAATACTCATTTGATTACATCCCATGGTCGAACAATAATGTTGTCCTGTACATTCAGACAATCTTATGTGTATCTTTCTTGAATAGGAGATTATTCAGAAAAAAAGATATGCTAGCTGTATGAGTTTTCTAAGTGTTGTTTTATGGTGACTTTTATGTTGAGCTTTTCATACGTTGTATTGCATTTCAGTTTTACCATTTGTGAAAGTTGTGTACACATGCTTGCTCACTATTATATATTTATGAGAAGTATTTGGTTACTGTGATTATTCAATTCTGTTTAATGATTGAGTCTGATAAATAATGTGTTTGCCTCAATTTATAGATCCTTTTGCTGAGGCAAATGCTGATGACTCGGGTGCTGGGTCAAAGGAGTATGTGCATATTCGTGTACAACAGAGAAATGGTAGGAAAAGCCTGACAACTGTTCAGGGATTGAAAAAAGAATTCAGCTATAACAAGATACTTAAAGACGTTAAGAAAGAGTTCTGTTGCAATGGCACAGTTGTTCAGGACCCAGAACTAGGACAGGTC
>Ga0123341_1004183_pt1 | contig 12595 bp, 17 predicted proteins | sample Turbeapinknodule_FD_89959 | JGI IMG/M metagenome (GOLD analysis project Ga0123341, IMG submission 89959) | Root nodule microbial communities of legume samples collected from Mexico - Turtle bean Mexico pink nodule | ecosystem: Host-associated > Plants > Roots > Nodule | place: Mexico: Nepantla... | reverse complement strand
TTAGTGTTGGTGTGTTGGCCAAGAGAAGTGTGTGTCTTGAGGGGATCAAGGTCACTTTCTTGGTTGTGGTGTAAGTGATCAAGGTGTGATTGCTTAGTGGATTTCCTCAGAGGTTTCTGAGAAAACTGGATGTAGCTCTGGGTTTGGAGTGAACCAATATAAACATCTGTGTACATTCTCTCTATCCCTAACTCTTTAAATTCAGTTTTGATATTTGTTAACTGGTATAAACAATCGATTGTTTCTGCGAAACAACCGATTGTTTTACTGTTACTGTGCTTTTTGCTTTGTGTTTTGAAAAACTAATTTCTCAATCAAGTTGCGAAAACTCTCTTTAAACAATTCACCCCCCCTCTAGTTTAAAGCCATATATTCTAACAAAGGAGTATTTAGGCGTTCCTCCCGTGTTGTGCAAACCACAGCTGGGCGTGCCGCTCCGGTTGTATTTTGTCGTGACGGAGCAGGCGATCAGCTCAGTCCTCGTTCAGGAGGAAGACTAGATGCAAAGGCCAATATACTTCGTGAGCAAGGTACTGAAGGGGCCAGAGGTGAGGTACCAAGCCCTGGAGAAGGCAGCCCTGACCATGGTATTTTTGGCCAGGAGGCTTCGTCATTACTTTCAGAGCTTTACGGTGGTGGTAAAGACGGACTTACCTATCCAGAAGGTGCTGCAGAAGCCAGACATGGCAGGAAGAATGGTGCTCTGGGTGGTGGAGCTCTCAGAGTTCGACATTCAGTACGAGCCCCGAGGCCCCATCAAAGGCCAGGTGTACGCGGACTTTGTGGTAGAGCTCTCCTTAGGAGGTGCACGACCGGAAGAGGAGGTCAGCTTAAGATGGGTACTCTCAGTGGATGGGTCCTCTAATTAGCAGGGGTGTAGAGCTGGTGTAATCTTGGAAGGGCAGAATGGGCTGTTGATTGAGCAGGCCCTGAGGTTTGCTTTCAAGGCAAGCAACAACCAGGCGAAAGATGAAGCCCTCAAAGTTGGAATGCTCTTAGCCAAAGAGATGGGGGCGTGCAGTCTGTTGGTAAAGAGTGATTCCCAGCTAGTTACGGGTCAAGTCACCGGTGAGTACCAGGCCAAGGATCCATAGATGGCAGCGTACCTGGGGTACGTCCAAGTATTGAAGAAGGCATTCGCGGTGTTTGAGCTAGTGCACGTCCCAAGGGAGCAAAATGCCCGAGCCGACTTGCTAGCCAAGCTGGCCAGTTCGGGTAAGGAGGGAAGGCAGAGGACGGTGATTCAGGAGACCCTTAAAACACCACGGACGTTTGTCGCTGATAATATGGTGGGCATCCATCAGATCAGTACGGTTAGAGGAAAGGCGAGGAGTCACCGGTTGTTGACTCAGGAAACGCTGAGGACGCCCAGTGTAAGTGCTTACCCGGTCTCGGTGGGAGAAGGGGATCCTATGTAGGTGTGCGTAGTTGAAGAGGGGGACACATGGATGACACCGTACAGACGCTACCTGGCTGATGGGATACTTCCATTGGAGCCCGAGGAAGGCAAGAAAATTAAAAGAAATTCTGCCAAGTACACCCTTCTGGATGGGGAGCTGTTCAAGCATGGTTTCACTCACCCAATCTTGGTGTGCGTGAGTGGAGAGCAGTGTACACGTATAATGGCAGAGCTCCATGAGGGGATTTGCAGTAGTTATGTGGGAGGACGGTCCTTGGCGTCGAAGGCTGTCCGTGCGGGCTATTACTGGCCCACAATGAGAGAAGATTTCATAAGGCACACCTAACAGTGTAAGCAGTGTCAACAGCACGCCGACTGGCATAAGGCGCCGCCAGAAGAGCTGAGGTCGATTTACAGCCCGTGGCCTTTTCGCACATGGGGAATCGACATTCTGGGGCCCTTCCCTTTGGCAATAAGGCAGATGAAGTATCTGGTAGTGGCTATCGAATACTTCACGAAGTGGATCGAGGCTGAGCCGGTAGCGCAGATTACAGCCCACAAGGTAGAACACTTCGTATGAAAGAATATAGTATGCCATTTTGGCGTGCCGAGGCGTCTTGTTTCTAACAACGGTACACAGTTTGCAAGCCAGCAGCTAGGCAAGCTGTGTACAGAGGTCGGGATAAAGCATGTGTTCGCATCGGTTGAGCACACCTAGACAAATGGGCAGGTGGAGTCCGCCAACAGAGTCCTGCTCAGAGGTCTGAAGAGAAGGCTCGAGAAGGCTAAAGGGACCTGGGCGGAAGAGGTTCCTAGAATAGTGTGGGCTTACCACACCACCCCTCAATCCACCACTGGAGAGACACCTTTCAGCTTGGTGTATGGGTCAGACGCGATGATCCCAGTAGAGATTCAGGAGAGCTCGCCATGCTTTCAAAGTTTCGTGGCCGAAGAGTCTAATGAAGAGAGAAGGGTGAACCTGGACCTGCTGGACGAAGTAAGAGAAGAGGCGAGGATCAAAGCTGAAGCAGTAAAGAGAAGGGTGGAGCATAAGCACAGTTCCAAGTTAAAGCCCTGACAGTTCCAAGTCGCTGACCTAGTAATGTGGAAGGCTCACCCATACCAGCTGGAGAACAAGCTGTCCCCCAAGTGGACTGGCCCCTTTAGGGTGACGAAAGTCCTGGGAAACGGGGCGTACAGGCTTGAAACCTTGGTGGGAGGCCCCATTCCTCGTACTTGGAATGTAGCCAATCTCAAGTTTTATTTCAGTTAAAAACTCTTGCATTGTATACAGTTTAAGGGGACACTTTTTTTCCCTTACAAGAGTTTTTTAACAAGGTCACCCAATAAAAATTACATTTTCAAGTATTCCTGAGTTTTCTGTACAATGCAGGGGAGAACGCCGTCGCTCTGGTGTTTAGACACCTCGAGAGGGAGTGACAGCCTCCTTAGGTGTGCCTCCTCCTCGAGCGTGGGCGCCAGGCGCAGACAGTACTATTCAGTAAGAAACGAATCCGTTTCCTTGATGTTTAGACACCTCGAGGAAAAGCAGCAATGCCCTATGGTACGCCTCTCCTTGAGTGTGGGCATCAAGCGTGACTAGCAAAATTCGACTGGTGATGAGCTGGTCGCCTTGGTGTATAGATACCTCAGGAGAGAGTGGCAGTTTCCTTCGGGACGCCTCCTCCTCGAGCGTGGGCACCAAGTGCACCTATTGTCTTGGTGTTTAGACACCTCGTGGGGGGTGGCAGCTCCCTTTGGGACGCCTCCTCCTCGAGTGTGGGCACCAAGTGCACCGGTCGTCTAGGTGTTTAGACACCTCAAGGGGGAGTGACAACCTCCTTCAGGACGCCTCCTCCTCGAGCGTGGGCACCAAGTACGAACAGTAGGCTTCAGCCAGTTAAGTCCTCCTTCGCCTCTGGGCGAAGAGGAGGCTAGAGACGCGTCTTGAGGATAGACACCTCAAGACCGCAAGGTGCAAGTAAGTATCGAGCAAAGAGGTTCCTTGTCCAAAGCAAGAAGTGGAGGCAAGGGCAGTCGAAGGTTCACCTCATTTCTTTCACAGGTCGTTAAGCAAGTTAAAGGAAGAGGGCGAGAATGCGTGCTACCTAAAGTTCAAAGTCTTAAAGTATCTTAAGGACGTCGTATGAGGTTAGCATCAGAGCACTGTTAGTAAAAGCGGCAAGTAAAGGCACAAGCAAAAATGAATAAAGCATCTAAATTAAGGTGCAAATTATATTCAAGGTTATAATTGTCTATAAAAGTACAGTTGTGAAGCCTAAGGTCTAAGCAGTTTCCTTCTGAGGACGCCTTGGCACACTCTGTTCGTCGACGATGTGATTCTCCGTGGCAAAGGGCGAAGTGTCCATCTCAGGATGTTTGCAAACAACCTGAGCAAGGGCATCTTCATACCCAGCAGTGTACGCATCGACAACATCATCGAGGAGTTCTGCCTTGGCTTTCTCGAAGTCCTCAGCTTGTGCAGTCATCTCCTCTTTGGCTTTCACAAGGGCTTCAGCCTTCTCAGTAAGCTCCTCCTTGGTCTTCTCGAGGGCTTCAGTTTTTTTGGTGAGTTCAGCCTCTACCCTACCTAAGTGCACCTCTCGCTCAACAGAGCGTTCTTCAAGAGCAACCATTTTTACCTTGTTGGCCGCAACCTTTTCTTGAAGTCCCACCACTTGGGCACGAAGTGGCACAACTTTGCCCAGCAAGGTGGTGTACTTTTGGCCTTTGTCATGAAGCTTCTTGTTGGCCTCTAGCTCAACTTTTCGAAGAACACCCAACTCCTGGGTCAGTGCGGTTTCCCGAATGAAGAAACTTTGAGCTTGGTTGGCCAATTGCTCTTTCACCCGCGCCAGATCTTCTGCCAGGGCTTGTTGCTCCTTGGTCTTCAACTCAGCCTTGTGGGAAGAGGAGTTGGCATGAGCGAAGAATTCCCCAAGGCTGAGAGCCAAGCTCTCCTGCACTGCCTCATCAGTGGAGCTTCCCATGGCCCCTTTTTGGTAACCTTTCAGGATCTGCTGAAGGACCAAGAGAAGCTCAAGGACAGGGGTAGGGGCTAGCTCAGGTACACTCTCGGCCCCATCCTCGAGTGCAAGGAGGTTTTGAGGAGAGGAGGCGCTAGGAGGGTTGTCCCTGAGTGAGGCAGGGCGCCTGGCATAAGAAGAGTGAAAGGTGGCTATTGTTGTGGCCTTCTACCTTTCGAAGACAGGGCCCTCCATGGTGTCCTCGTCATCGTTTGAAGCGATGAGCACCACCCCTTTGTTTTTCTCTAGGGGGCTGGAGGTGGAGAAGCCCTGACTGTTGCTAGAGGAACTGCAACAATAGGGGCTGGAGAAATGGGAGCAGGAGTAGCTTGTGGAGAAGCAGGAGTGGGGGTGGTTTGAGTGGAAGGTGGGAGAGGAACGATCTGGGTAGCAGGTGAGGCAGGGCGTGCCGAGGCACCTACCTTAGCAGTTGTGTCATCACGAATAGACAAAACCTCAGCCAACCTAGCCCGCTTCTTTGCGTTTAGCACCATGCCTGCACCAAAGAAGAAGAGATAAGAACCAAGTAAACAAGAAGAATCAGAAAATCAGTATAAGTGTAGGTTAACAGATACAGAAGAGCCATAAACAGAGTGGTGTATGAGGAAGATCAGGAGAGGATTCCTATACCAATGTAACTAACAAGCCCAGTTGGGTTATACTCGTTCTTTATAAACTCTGCGATGTTGAAAATCACCCCCAGGTTGGCCAGAACTTGGCATACCCTGCGATCAACTGAGGAAAGCTCATCCAGGGTCTTGGCCTTCTTGAGCTTGAGCTTCCCCACCCAGTATAGTGGGAATCCATCAAGGGCAGTGCGATCATGCTCAAAACAACACACCTTGAAGAATTTCCCTTTAAACCCTTTATAGGACTGCTGGAATAGGGTAAGGATGACTCTCCCAGTCATCCCGTTGAAGCTAACCCAAAGGTTATTCCCAGGGTTTTTGGCTTCGAAGAAATGTAGGAAGGCGTCTACAGAGGGGGCATGACCAAAGAAGTTGCAGATGATGGAGAAGGCTTTGATGAAAGCCTAGTTGTTGGGATGCAACTGGGCAGGGGCGACATTTATCTCAGTTAAAAGCTCCCTTTCAAAGCTGTTGAAAGGGAGGCGCTGCCTAATGCGCTTGAAGACGGTTTGGTAGAAGAAAAAGAATGGTTCCCTGTCATTGGCGCGATTATCTACTGTACCGTCCCGTCCCCGGGCGTTGACCAAAGTCAAAGACAAAGTCAAAGGTCAACGTATGGTGGGGCCCCTCAAGGAACCCAAGGAAGAAAGTCAACGAATCGACCGCATGAGGCTTCGCCAAGGTGTAGGCGTCGCCAGGATAAGGCGTTGCCAGGTGTAGGCGTTGCCAAGATGAGGCGTCGCCAGGTTAGAGTGCCGCCAAGATAAGGCGTCGCCAAGTTAAGGCATCGACGGTGTCACCCCCCGATACCCATGGGTAGGAAAGACCGTGGAGGGGGGGACACCGCGAGAGGCCTTAGTACCTTAGGACAGTAATAAAGAGAAGAGAAAGGTAGCTTCAAGGCCATAGTTCTAGTACTAGTAGGGGGTAACCTGACTCGTGAAGTACCCACGCCCAGGGGAGGACCACGTGCATGGTACGAGAGAAAGGTAGATACGCTCCCAGGGCAATTGATTAGAGGCTGGGGCGCATGAGTTGGCACCCAGAAAATCACCCCACGCGCCAGATGCACTTCGAGGAAAGAGAACTCGCACAGTGGAATAACCCTAAGTTGGGTTACGGCGTTGTGAGGCTCTCTGCGTAGAATAACGATCAAGTCAGAAGAACACGTGGCAATAAGAACTGAAAACATCAAGGCTTTCCTAAAAGTTCGCTAAGGTACACGTTAATTTAGTTAAGTTTAGAATGTTTCAAGGTATGTTTTTATACGCTTTCAATGCGCTAAACGCGCTTTAAATGCGGGAGGTGTATAGAAAGGGACCTTGGGACGTTTGAAAGGGATCCGAGTTTTGACCTAATTCTCACAGTGTACAAAGAGTCACAAACCCTAGTTGTTTCACGGTGCACCCACTGTGCGCACAGACAATTAGGGCACACAGTATTAGCTACTCAGTATTTTCGACCACCTTCAGAGCATCCCTTCACGGTGTTCTGATACGGAGGTGTGTCACCTTTGATGTTTCTCGCTAGCTGACTTGATCGTCGGAGTGCAAACGGCCACGAGGGCGCACCTTTGATCACTTCTTTTCAGGTACTCACAAACGGAGCAAAACAAAGGTGCCCTAGCTCGCGAGGACAAGCCACGCACAAAGACGACCCTGGTCAACCAGCGGGAACATCTACATAGACAGGTTCGCCCTCTACACAAGGACGAACTGAGATGTAAGCGTCACACTTCCTCCCGAACGCTCTACCCTTGAAATCGGGTTAACTATCCAAGTGCGCCCTCCAGTGAACAAGAGAGCTGAGGGAAGAGGTTTTAGCGAGGAGGTCATCGGAAGCCCAGGGGTACAGGGGCCTATAGTGTCATCGGAAGCCCAGGGGTACAGACGCTAGGAGGAGGAGGGTTGGCAGTGACTTTTGTTCGTGCCATGATGGAAGAAAACTAAGAAAAACAAGGAAAGGTAGCAACAAAGGTTCAGGGGAAAATTATGGTGTGAAACAAAAAAGCCCAGAAAATCCTATTCTCGTGAAAAACCCAGAAACAAGGGAAGGAAGAAGATGCAAAAGAAAACTTGAAGCGTGGAATATAAACACACCCAGGCAGTTATCAATGCGCGAAATCATAAATAAAGAGCAATCAATGGAAAAAAACCATACCTTTGATGTTTGATGAGCGAAAGTTTCGATTTTTGCGAAGGAAGAAATCAGAGAGCTCGAGGAAGAAGATGAAGAGTGTTAGAAAGGTTTCAAGTGATGGAACAGTGCATGAACCGCGGGTTTTTGAAAGGCTTAACGTAAACTTGAGAAACGCAAGCGACGTTAAGTCCCAGCCGCATGATTAAGCCACGTGTGCGTTGATTACAGCATGAACAGGAAGGTGTCACTTCAATGCACTGTGCACATCCTATCACAGGAAGCCACGTAGGTCGGTAGGGCGAGGCCATAGTCTCTTTGCTGAACAAGTAGACAGCTAGAGACTGGGGGGCTTGTGTACCGACCGGTCCTCGGCCTCGGGCGTTGACCAAAGTGAACGTGGTGGGACCTCGAAGGTAGGGTCAAATGGAAAGTGTAGCAGGACATGAAGGAGTCTCTTTAGGCTCACGGGTAAGGGTGGCCGAGGAGGGGGTGGCATCGAGGTAGGGTGTGGAGTCCTCGGGCCTCGGCAGCTCAACAGTGAAGATGGACAAAGGAAGGTGATTTTCAAGCCACACCCTAGTTACCAGTAGGGAGAGGCCCAGATCACGAAGGATCCGTGCATGGGGTGTAGGGACGCGGTAGTACGCACCACCATTAAAGAATCACTAGGACAAAGACGACTTGTAAGGGTCACGTCCGAGAGGGTGATCTGCATGCATGACACGTAAGTAAGGTAGGGAACTCCCAGGGCGGATGACTCAAAGATTGGGTGCATGAGTTGACATCCAAGCAGTCATCCCACGCCAGTTGCACTTTGGCAGGGCAGTATTACACACTGGATAACCCTAAGTCTGGGTGCTAGTGTCGCTAAGACGTGCCTACAGGATGCTTAAGTCACAGCTAAACAGAAGGGCAAGAACACTGAAAGGTATATAAGGGCGACAATAGACATAATCAGGTACATTTTATGTGACAGAAGAGATTACACTTTCATTAATGCAAATTACGCATTTCTGAGAGAAGAGCAGAGTGAGAGAGAACACACAGTGATATCAGAGTTAGAGTTTGGTGTTCATTGCCCATAGACTGACTTGACCGTCAGAGTGCAAACGACCGTGAGGGCGCCCTTTGTCTCTATCTTTTCAGGTGATTCCATCGGAGCGAAGGGTTCTTGGGAAGCAAAGTCAACAGAAACGCACGAAGACGTTAGGTCAACCGGCAGGAACAAAGAATTTTCCATAAAACCATAGATTTTGCAGGAGGAATAGAGGAGGACCAAATGAACTTATCCCAACTACAAGTAGTCTGGGATTAGAAAGATACCTTCTAGCATATTTGAGAGTGAAAACCCCTGACTCTTCCAATGTCCAATTAGGGATATCCTTCTCCTGAGTAATAATAAGATCTTTGTAAAGGTTGTAGACAGGTAGAAAATTAGCAGAGGAACTCCAATTATGCCATCCCAAGCTGGAGAGACTTTAGAAGACAAGGAAAATCTATCTCTATAAGGAATACCTGCAATAAGAAACAAACATCTAAGAGAACACCAGAAGTCATTTCAATACCTATGTCTGTCATCTAGGAAGTATTCTCAAGGACCACATCATAATAATCCTTTATACCAATCCAGATGGATGAAGATTTGTATGAAAGATTTTTCTAATTTTTAGACATGATAAACTTTGCTTTCAAGAGAAGAGACCAAACATTGTTGTTGGAAGTGAAATTACAAGCAAACTATAAGAAATAAGCATTATTCTCAACCTGTAGGTTAGTCACATTGAGCCCACCATCACTAAAAAAATAGTAAAGCTTAGCCTAATTGATAGTGGAATGACCTTTCCTCATAACATCCTTAGTCCAAATGAAGTTTATGGTCCACTTTCAACTTGCTTGATTAAAAATGAAGGCCATTTGTACACATTAAAGTTATAAGATAAGAAACTCGTGATAACTATATTGATAAACTAAATTTTGCTCATCATACTAAGAGTTTTTCCTTTCCAAAAGACCAACTTCAAATTAATTTTATCAGTCAAAGATTGCATAAACCTTGCTTTCAAAACTCCTTCAAAGATAGGCACCCCCAGGTAGTTGAAAGGCAAAGATCCTTGATCCTTGATTGTAGTTGAGAAATCTTCTAACCTTCAGAGCAAATATAGCAGAATTGTTACTACAAAAAAGTTACTCTTGGAGAAAGCACCATACTCTTTAACGAACAAACTTAAGTTCTTGAGAGGTTTGTTTTCAACCCTAAAAAACACAAAAAATGATCAACATATAAAATGTGTGAGGGAACTGAGTAACCTTTAAGACTGACTATATGCAACATATTCTTCTCATCCATGAGCCTTGAGATGCCTCTAACACTTCCTCATCCAAGCAAAACAGAAAGGGCACAAACCTTTATCTGACTTCTCTCCTACAAGAAAGAAGTCGATTGAATTCATTGATCCGGATAAAGAGCATTACAGATTACAAGATAACATGGATCCAATGGATGAAAGAGTCTTGAAAACCAAATTGTTTCAAAACCAGTAGTAGAAAACTCCAAGTAAGAGTATCAAAAGCTTTGTGAATATCAATCTTATAAGCCACATTCCCACCCCTAGATTTCTTAGAGAAAAGATTAACAACTTTAGAGGCAACAATGATGCAATCATGAATTTGTATGCCTTGAACAAAGCCATACTAAGTAGCAGAGATGATTCTAGAGGCCACAACAACAAGCCTATCAACAATAATTTTGGAAATAATTTTAAACCTGAAGTTGGCAACAACAATGGGTGTAAAATCAGTAATAGAATCTGCACCCAGGACTTATGGAATGAGAGAGACCATATTACTATTCATCCCAGAAAAAGTCAACTCTGAAAAAAAGACTATTGATAAGGTTTGCAAACATCCTTGCCAATGATATCCTAACAAGAGTAATAGAAAACACTACCAAATTCGTCAGGTCTGGGAGCACTATTAACATTCAGCTTAAAAACAATAGTTTTAATCTGAATCTCATAAGGGAATTTAGATAAGATCATGTTCTCCTCAACATAAACCATAGAAGGAATGTATTTAACCATAAAGGCCTCCATAACACCGGTAGAAATAGAATGAGAATGGTGGTCAGAGTAAAAAGTTTTATAAAAGTCCAAAATATGTTCCTTAATGTGCTTAGGATGTTCAAGAATGGTGTTATCCACTCTAAGCCTGTGAATACCATTGGAATTGTTCCTGTGTTTAACATAACATGAAAAAGCCAGTGTTCTTATCCTCATCTTGAAACTACAATATCCAAACCTTTCTTTCCAAAAAAGATTCTGACAATGGAGAGCTTGATCAAGATCCTCTTTAGTAACCTATTCCTATGAAATGAGAATCTCTTTATGCTGACTATTGGCAGCATCAAGTTTTTGCTGAATATCCAAAAGTATTATTTTCTTTTGCAGAACCACAGAGTGAATGTTGCCAAATTCAGTCCTTTTCCAACTTTTAAGAGAAAATTTCAACTGCTTGAGCTTATGTTGGAGAGAAAGCATTGTACAACCAAATGCAAGTTCAACCCAAGAACTATTAGTGAGATGCACACAGGTAGGTTTTTCCAACCACATCTTGAAAAACCTAAAAGCAACAAATCTTGGTTGATAATCATAATCAAAAAGGGTGGCAAGAAAAGGAGACAGGTCAAAGCAATTTTTGACCAAAACTTAAGATTTACATGAAGACCAACCCTTAAGACAATCCTTATTGCTTAAGGCCCTATCCAGCCGACTCTCAATTATTTGTTGACCTCTTCTCCAATTACTCCAAGTAAACCCAGCACAAGAAAAAAACATATTTGACAAATTATTATAGTTCATCCAATCCAATATTTCATTATAGGAAACCTGATTAGGTGCACTTCCTCCAAAGCATTCTTCAGTCAAGAGAACAACATTGAAGTCCCCTAGAATACACCAAACACCTGTGAGCAAATCTAAATTCCTCCACAAATGTCTTATGGTAACACAAGTGTTGGCACTATAAACACATGCAATATTACAAATTTCTCCTTGCATACGGTAGTGAACATCAACAAATTGAGATTTAATAGAGAAATTGTGTACAAGAGGCACCACAATTTAGCCATATTGTTAGAGGTTTGATTATGAGCCACTATGAAGAGATTATGGTTTTCAAAAATGGAGGCCAAGGAATAAGAGAAATTAGTCACAGGCTCAACTATAAAGAGAAGTTGAGGGTGATGCTGTTTCAACAAGCTTATCAGGATATCTATAGATTTTTTATTGGCCAAACCCCTCACGCTCCAAAAGAAGTAAGGGAGCTTCACCCTTTGGAGTTTTTTGTTGCTTTTATTAGCAGCCTTTGGAGAACAACCAGGTTTTCTAGTTGTTTGAACCACAACATCCTCGTTCTCACTCTCCAAGTCTTCTTCCTCCATTTGGTTAACCCAAAACTTAGATGCCAACTTGCATTCCTTAACAAAAATAATAGTATGAAACCCTTCCTTCAACATCCCTCATGTCTTGACCTTGTTCATCTGCTTTAAAACCTGCAAGAAAGGTGAAATTGTTGTGCAAAGATATAGGAGGTTGAGAAAAAACTTGAGAAGAAACAATCCCATCCTGAGAGGGAATCCTCATTGAAGGAGGTGTATGCAGGTCCAAATTTTGTTGATCTTCTAATGGAGGTCCATTCAAGCCACTAGAAAATCCAAACTAAGAAGAGAGAAAACAATGATTAACAAGATATTTTTTAGAGATTTCTCATTTTTTAACTGTACCAATCAGGTCATCGGGTGTGATGACGTGGCAGCAAGCGACAATATAGGCGTGTTGAACGGGACACCTGGTCGACAGAAGGGAAGTAAATCGGGAAGTCAGTACAATTGCCGATCGCTGAAGTGGCGTTCTCCGATCTCTGATGTGCGTAACCAGCGGTCACCAGAGTTGCGTCACAATCGCCGTATGTGAGTACTAGGAGATCAGGTGGTTTACACACCGCCGAAAGGGGCACATCGCCGAACCATCAGGAAAGCTTATTTAAGGTTTCCAAGAGGTACAAGTATGGAAGACGAGTGATATGTTTGTCACGTAGCAGCGGAAGATGAGGTTATCAGATGATCACACTCGGGCCAGAGGTCGGGTCGAGGGAACAGTTTCCCAGAACATGCATGGTGTGCAAGTGAAACAGATCGTGATGGCGACAGGCGAGACCACAGAGCTGGTGCACGTGGTGGCACCCGGTACTCGCCGCTTAAGGGGTCGCGCTCCAAGGAAAGTCGTGCACCGAGTTACTCCCTGTGTGGATAACTTAGTCGAATGGCGAGAAGAGTAGAGGTGACGCTCAAGTTGTGGAAGCCCCAGATGACGACACGTGTAGGGTTGGATGCTACCTGTTACTCC
>Ga0123341_1004182_pt1 | contig 12595 bp, 9 predicted proteins | sample Turbeapinknodule_FD_89959 | JGI IMG/M metagenome (GOLD analysis project Ga0123341, IMG submission 89959) | Root nodule microbial communities of legume samples collected from Mexico - Turtle bean Mexico pink nodule | ecosystem: Host-associated > Plants > Roots > Nodule | place: Mexico: Nepantla... | reverse complement strand
GGGTGGGGGAGAGGGGCTGAAACCTAATTGGGGAAAGAATGAAGAAACAGATCTAAGGGGGGGACCTGGGATGTTGCTGTTGTTGGTGTTGTTGTTGTTGTTGATGGAAGAGAAGAGTGTTGTGAGAAGGTTGAAGAATGAGAGAATGGGAATGGGAAGAGTCCAAGAGCTGCTGAAGCTGACCAATTAGCTGCTTCAGCATGGCCACCCCTTCCATGCCCCAAACACTCCCTCCCACGATTCGCCTGATTCCTCCTTCTTCTTCTTCTTCTTCTCCTTCTTCTTCTTCTTCTTCTTCTTCTTCTCTTTCTCTCTCTTATCTTCCCCAATTCCTATTCTTTACCCACTCTTTTCCCTTTTTTTCCACCTTGCCACGCAACAATGCTCTGTTTCTTATGTTGTTATTATTATTATGCTTGGGATTTTCAAACCAAAAACCATTCAATACCTATCAAATCAAAGATTACCAAAACTAAATGTGTCAACTAACTAGGGTTTCCGAGTATCCACCAAACTCTTTAAATATTATACTCATCAAATTAATTAATAAATTAACAAAAAAAATTTCTAAAACATGATCGAATAAATAAATAACTTTACTCTAAAACATGTTACAGAAGAAATGAAACTTATTTGTAGAGGCTAAGAAAATGAATAATGAAAATTCTTATTGATTGTTGCTAGATGTAGACATTAGATCCGAACATACAAGTAATAGGTTCCTTAAACATAGGATTTGTAAGGAATTTATATTGAATATGATAAGTGTCTTTGGTTCATCTTCCTGCACACAATATCAAGTCGCTGATGAGCTTACCAAACCGCTCTTTAAGTCAGCTTTTACTCATTTTAGAGATAAACTTATGGTAGTTATTAATCCCACCATAAGTTTAAGGAGGGATGTTAAGTATGTATGTGAACCCATCTAATGCTTGTCTTATACAGGAGTATATTTAAGGGTGTTCATAAGTTGTATTTAGTTTACTGATATACAGTATTGTTGTATTCTATAAATATACCATTGGTGGTATATTTTCATAAATACAGAATTATTGTTTTCAGATTATCAATTTTGTTTCTTCCTCTCTGTTTTCCTTACATGGTATCATCCGATTTCAGAAAATCGAGTAGTTAGCTTATACTAAAAATCACAATGTGACAACTCGACTTATTAATTAGATTAACATAGGAGTAATGGTAGGAAAACATTATTAAGGATTTGGGTTTGGACCAACGTCATTAAAAAAAAACTATAAAAAGACAGCATACTCATGGTAAAAGATAATTTTTATTTTAAATCCACAAGCATCTCGATACTTCAACTGACTTGAAAGTTTGAGTGTTTTTACCAGTATGTTTTGGAACTTTTGAATTTGATAGACGGATAACAGAAAAAAAAAAGACACTTAATAAAAGAATATTCAATTTCTGATATTGTAAAAACGAGAATTAAACATAATAATAGTGTTAATTTAAATTCATGGATGAAAGAAATAAAAGAAAAGAAAAGATATAGTTGATAAGTGTGATCTGATGCACAAAGTTAGGCACCGATTGCACCAAACACTTGTGTTCTCGTATGAACAATTTGTATGGATTTTATTGTTAGGCCCCAGAGCCACATTTTAGCTACTACTTCCTTTCAGAACCATTATCACGTTACCAACTTTTATCCTGTTTGGCCAATCATTTAAACAACAACGCCTAATTAAGCTTTCTTATTCTCCTCAAACACTCAACTTTAACCTCTTCATTTCCAAAATAATGTAATTAATGTTTCTCTCTCATGTTTCTCTAAACAGATAATGCAGAAATTAATAGCATTTGAAGGACATTAATTTAAATTCAATTTTGATGATCCTTTTAAACATGTGTTTACCAAATTCATGTGTTTTACCTACATCGGACAATCCATCCAACATGCTTAAAGAATGTGTCATCCACCATTTAGATATAGTGCTCCTTATTTCTTTTCCATCTTTCAACCTCCATTCCACACTTTCCCATAACCTCAATTTAAAAAATACATAAACCTACATCAAAATATTGCAAAATTATTCTCTATTGCATAAGTTTAGTGATCTAGTATAAAAAGGGATGGCGAAAACTATTACTTATTTCTTTCAGTTGATTGGTCACTTGTCTTCCTTCCCCACTTAACTCAGTAATTCCACTTCGTCTTGGATACGTGTGTTCATTATCTTCTACTAACCTACTATCTCCTTCATATGTTATTGGTCGAGATGAGATTTGTAAAAGGTGTTGCGACGATCAAGTAAGTGTTTGGTATTCGGTGTCCAGTGCAATTAATTGGATTTGATTAAACAATAATTGGTTTTTTTAGCAAAGTACAAAATGTATTCAAATATTCAATATGATTCCACGAGATCTAGTTTCACTCAAGTAACAGATTCTAATCAAGTGAAAGGATCTTCTAATATATGCAAGGATCCTTTCGATTCCATTAAGAATGAGGACTCAAAATCATCTTTAATTCATTTTAAGATACACATAAACCTAATACTGAAATCCCTAATATTTGTTCAGTTTCGCCTAATACACTTAGCTTGAATTCGATTTCTTTTGTTTAATTAGCTGGAAAATTAGGTCTGTGTATTAGTTAAAATTATGAGTTCACAAAAATGAGCTGAAAAATGAAAAATGATTGTAGAAAACAAAATGATCTGAAAAAGACTCACTCACGAGCACCGTGTCCCATGGGTTAGTGTTTAGCAGGGCAACGCCATAATCTGACTATAGAAATCAACGGAGGATATTGTGTTTTGTGGGCCCTTCTTCCACGCACACCGCACGATTGTCCTCACAGTCTTTTTCTCCCTGTATGATGAGTTATTTGGGTTGCCGAAAATACCCCTCCAAAGTGGCATTGCACATCATTCCATTTTCTTCATTCAATGGTCATTGGTGTGACGCAATAAGTAGTAATTATGAACACTCACGCTTTCCTTTCCTTTTTAAATAACTTATCCACTTTATTCTTTTCACAAATATTTTCATTTTATTTATGCTAATAACATTCGAAATTTAACATTTGAAAATATTATGAGGCCACGTCTCTTAAATGATGTATTTGTGTCAGACACACGTACTATATTTGACACTCGTAAAGCACGTATCAATGAAGTGTATATTCAAAAAAAAGTCAGATTTCTGATAATTCTAGCACAATTATAACATAATTTTAAAAAGAAAAAATACATTATTTTTCTAAAAATTCAAATTTATTGTATAAATTTTTATTATTATTACAAAAACAATAAACAAATCCTTTTGAACCAGATATGAAAAACATTTTTCTATTAAAAAAAAACTGAAACATATTTGTGTACGTAAATTTTTATTGTCAATTTATATAATTCATAATTATATAATATATAGATTTGTGCGCTCATATCTTACGTTTTAGAGATTATACGTATCTTCGTATTCATATCCATATCGTATCATTGTGTATTTCGATGTATTCCTACATAGCTTTTTATCCTTCATCATGCTCTTCTTTATTTTGAATGTGTAAATATGATATCTTAAAATGATTGTTTGATGTAAATAAAATATGTATTATAGAGTGTAATGAGGAATAAGAGATGCAATGAGTTAAGGTAGCCCCTCCTGTGTGACAACTTTGAGTGTGTATACCTGTCATTTCAAAGTTACTATATCATTATGTCTCACATCTTTATGTATTATTAGTCTCCATTCGACTACAAGGAACACACAAATTCTTCACCCTGGAATTCTACAATCTCTTCCAAGTTTGACCAATTTAATCCTAATTAATGGGTTCATTGAATTTTCAAAGTGTTCAAAACAAAACGTAGCAAATTTGCAGAAGGTGGAAGATAGAAGCCGCAAATGAAGCATCCAAAAAGTGGTATTTGGGAATGTGATTTGCAATTGAAGGAAGAGAGTTGGAAGAAAGTGTGTTTGAATTTGAATGATTGATTGGGTTTGTGAGATGCATAAATTTGGGGTGAGTAATGATTTGGTTTTGCATAGGGAAAGGAAGAGAGAGATTTAGATTTGGTTATGTTAGTAATAATAGTTAGTAATATATAATGTAGCACTATCATTACCCTCTCTTCTTCTCTTTCTTATAGTTATCATCATCATCTTCATCATGGATTCTCTTCTTTTACGTGTGCCTTTCACTTTGCTTTTTCATCTTCTTATTCTTCTACAACAACCCTTTTCGGTACTTCAAATACTTAGCCCATTTGTTAAGAACAAAGCACATTACTTGGATCTTGGATAGTAGAAAATAGTGAGCCCATTATCTTCTTGTAGAATAAACTTTTTGAAAATTTTGAAACATAATTTTGAGAACAATATTTCTAGAATAAGTTATAGAAGGCAAACTCTCTCAACACGTGTCATTGTACCTCTATATCAATGGTAAAAAATCGGTTTTAATATTTTATAAATATTTAAATGACCTTAAAGTATAATTTCACATTTTTAAATAATCTCAACTGTTTCCGTACTCTTTATCTCTTTCAGTCACATCACTTCTATCTTTCTCTAGTCGTAACTTTTGAGAAATCAGTTTCATAATTTGACATGTTTTAATTTATTTAATAAGATAAATCAACATTTCCTTAAAAACTTGAGTCTTCTGTAGTTATAAGTTTTTCCTTAGGCAACATTGCAAATACTTTATCAAGAAAATAATTATTGTTGCACTTGCAATGATTCCATGAAGTGGACTTTTATTGTAACCCGAAACAAACTGCGTGAAACCAAATGTTTCTTTTCCAATGTCAAGGTAATTTTTTTTTAGTTTTATACACTATTTTTGTACCTTGATTTTTTTTTAGTTTTGTGACGTTAGAATTGTAAAATAAGCGAATGAAAACACAATCAACATAAACAACTATCATCACTTGAAAAAAAATTCATTATACCCCTCGTCATATTTAGAAGGTTATTCTTAATTAAAAAAAATATAAAGATGCAGGGATGCATGGAAAAAAATGCCTTCCAAAATACAATTTTTTTTTGTTAGTGTGGAGGTGCAGTTAGTAATAATGGAGTGCAAGAAGAAAAAAGTATAATCCATGGCCCATACTTCTTTTAATGTAAATGGTGGTTAAAAAATATCTCCCTCTCTCTTATTTCTATTTCTCTGATAATATAAAAAACAAATACTTGATTTTTACTATCTGTTAACTTTTTCCATGGAAAATAAGTATAATAATAATACATATTCACTTAATCACAATATCATAACACACATAATAATATTAATATTTAATTTTTTTGAACAGTACCTGAATTCACACTTTTCACGAGAATATTCTGATATAGAACTTCAACCCCTCTTTCGAATTTTCTACCAAACTTCAACCACTCTTTAAAAATATGTTTTATTTTTATTTTCTTAATTATAACCACAGGTAAGAATCTTCACAAATAATTTGCAAATGATTGATAAAACCAATCACAATATCAATTTTATCTTAATTCTATTCATATATTTAATTTACTCAAGGATAATAATTAAATATTATTGGAAAATAATATTATTTTATTGTATGATATCAAAATTCATAACAAACGTTAAGATTTTGACCACAGCATGATTTTGGTTGTCTATTTTTTATTTTATTTTTCTCGATGATTCATTCCATGATGAAACTAAAGTAAATATATATAACATGAAAAATTAGACTCTACTCTGAAAAATATTGTCCATATTTATTTTGACATTTTTTAAGTGAAATTATTTTGAATATTTTTATTTTTCATATCTTAAACAAGGTCTAAATCTTAAAACATGTTCTTTAGTTTATTAGCTACTACTAGCTAGGAATGACCTCCTCAGGAACATACATACTTAAAAATTAATCAATTTAATCATTGAAGTTTATTATATTATTTTAATTATCAAATTTCACATAATGTATTCTGGTGTAAATTTATGTTATCTAATAATAAAAGATTACACACTTTTAAATATAAATTTTAAATTATATAAAAGTTCATGCATATAATTTAACTGATAAGAATATTAAATTGATTTAATATGTATTCTATAAAAAAAAATTGAAGATATAATATTTATAACTTTACAACTAGTGTATTCTATAAATAGATCCTAATATTGTATTATATACTATGAGGCTCAAACACTTCTGTATTTGTGTCTCGATATCGATAATCGTAAGACACTTATCAGTGAAGTGTTCAATTAAAAAAATATTTGTTGGATTTTTTAAAATTCTAACACGGTTTTAACACAATTTTAAAAGATATAAATACAATAATTTTCTAAAAACTCAAATTTACTGTATAAATTTTTATTATGATTATAAAAATAAAGAACAAATTCTTTTGAACTCGTCATGAAAAATATCTTCATGCTCCCAAAATAATCTCAAACATACTTTTGCACATAAATATTTATTTTCAATTTATATAATTCAAAATTATATAATATATATAGATATGTGTCCTCGTGTTTTATAATAATAGCTTCAACGAATTCATGAACTAACTAGGCTCTGGAATCCCAACATTTTGATGCACAATCCCTTAGAGAGTTGAAAAATGCGCACTCTATCACCTTTCAAAATTTTCAAAACTACCCTTTATTATGGATTTCAAAATTTAAAAATACAAATTAAAAATTAAAATCTCATTTTAAAAAATAAATCCTAAATACAAAAAAAAATAAAAAAAAATTCATAACACAAAATCTGAAGATATATTTCAGAAAAAAAATTCAAAAATGTATTATGAAAATACAAATTTAGAAATATAATCTAAAAAATAATTATAATTTTTTTTACCTATATATTCCTTTTATTTAAGGTTATTTTCATCATTTTACAATAACATTTTAATCATTTTAAGAAATCAGACACAGGTTCAAAACTAATATGATACAGGAAGAATTTGAAAAAAAGTTTATTGTAATGATTATTAAATGCACATTCATACATCCATATGCCATATACATGCACACATATCCCACTAAGTCAAAGCCATGCATACAGTATATGTCCATGGTGGAATTGAAATGACCCATCACATAACATCATGCTTACAATCTTGTCATTTCCAAATAATCATAATCACTTCCATCAATTTAGTGAATAAATTGACCTAGAACCTCCTTTGCATTATGATCATATAAATAATTGGTGAATTAAGGAATCTAAATTATTGGAAAGGAATCATTTTCTCACATTATCCAAAAATTTCTTGTCCTAATTAATGATTCCCTATTTGTGAAGTAACAAATTGAGTTTTTTCCATTGTTGAATACATGAATTAGTATTTATAAATGTTGTAGCATTATAATTATTTTGATAATTTTTTAAAATTTTAATTATGTTGAAACAGGCTTAATTAAAATTTCATAAAGCCAAATAGGGAAAAAAAGAAGAAAGAAATTAAAACACATTGCACTCGGTTTGACCTAATCTGTCGATTTCTATAATCATGTTATCATTGAAGAGATTTAATAATTTCATTACCAAATCACGTTTAACACTAGAAGAACTCAACAATAAAAGTAAAACCCAACATTACCATAAATGAAACTAGGTTATGATTTGTTAGTTTTGTAAATAAAAAACCTGATTAATTCAAATTTTCATTAAAAATTAGTCATCCAACGATAACACTGTATATGTATATTATATTGCTATATTTAACACTTGTAATATGGTAAAAAAAATGCAAAAGAAATATATATTTTTATTAAGTCCAGTGAATTTTATGAAATTGAAGATAGAGAGCAGCTTCTTTGATTGGTTTTCTTCTTCATGAAAAATTTGATGATTCTTATGCTGAATCTGAGTTGTCCCCTTCTAGAGCAGAACGAGTTAACCTATTTGTTTCAGAAAATGATCATAGTATTTGAATAATACCAATATTTTTACACAGTAAGACATAAAATAATAAATGTAATAAAAGTAACAAAAAAAAGTGTATGTTTGGTCCAAAGCAAAAAGAACACAGTGTGGTTGTTGTGTTTTGTGAGATGTGTTGTACAAAGAGTAGGTGCTGAGGTTCAGCTGCTTGTGTTTGTGTTGGTTTTAGCAGTAATCAATTGTAATGGAATGATTAGAGTGTGTTTGAAATCAAAATCCAAAGGGTGGATAATTTCAAATTTCTCAACTTCTTGAGTTTATTTTATTGTCTGGTCAATTTCACTAACCACACCAATTTCTCTGTTACTGTGTTTAGTTTAGCTTAGTCTCCTAAACATGATTTAGAAAACCAAAAGGGCACAAGAATCAGAAAAGGAAACAAAGACCATTGGTTTTGAGTTTGTTATCTGCTGCTTTTCCTGATTTAGCTTACAAACACACACCTCGAGCTCTGTGTGGACAGGTAAGGAAACCCTTTTGGTTATTCACTTATTCATTCCACGCACATTTATGGTTCATCTTCTTCTTAGTAGGGGAAGAACCACCGATCAAGTGGGTGTATCAGAGTTCATTGCAGCTTTTCCCATTTCCACTCTTGTGGTTTAAAGATGAGAACTTGGAACAAAAGTGATACCAACATGGAGGTTTTCTTTTTATGGTATTTTTGTAGTGATGGGTATTAATTAGTGGTGTTAATGTTAGGGTGAGGTTTATGAGTGCTGCTGCTGCTGCTGTTGTTGTTCCTGTTGTGCTGTTGTTATTGCTTTTTACTGTGATTTCCTTTTGTGGTAGAGTCAGATTGCAACATCCTTTTTCTGAAAGCTTTCACAATGTGAGGCTGGACTTTTGGCTTAGCCCATGAAAAAAGATGCTTTTTTTGGTGGGGGGTATTTCTCGTTTCGTCATCTCTCTTACTCTTTACACTTTTGTGGGTTTATCATTTTCTTGGGAAAGTGGGATTGTTGAAAGCTTGTGATAGATGCCTCTGTTTTTTTCTTAATGAAATTGCTCACGCAAAAAACAAGAAAAGGAAGAAAAAACTTGAGCTTTTTGAGGGGTAATGGGGACCAAAGCTTTTTAATGTACTAGCTAAGTCCCAAGAAAAGAGACCCCTCCTATAACCTAATGAATTGACATTGGCTCCACAGTGCCTTAGACTTCAGCCCGCATGTATAATGTTAACAATTAGCTTGAAAATTCAGAACAACTTTTTTTCCTTCACTTTCCTCAGATTTTTTGAGCTAAGGAAAAAAAGTTTTCTTTTTATGGGGTTTATATTGATTGGTTTCTGGCACTTATGATTAGATAAAACTGAGCTGCGGTAATATATGTTTCTTGTGACTTTCTCAGATTAAAAGTGGGGTTTGTTTGTTGCATTTATGATTTGGAGGTAAGGTTGTTGGCCTTAATTTTTGGTTAACAAAAACAAGGGCCTAAAGTGTGGTGTTTTGGTGAGTGTTGGATGTTCTGATAAGTCAAGAAGTCATGATTTGTTGGGTTGTTGCTGTTGTGGGGTCTCATTCAATGACCGACTCCTGACATTGCTGTGACAAATGTGAATTATTGGAATCTGAAGGTTTCCCATGTTGAAAGGGAAGTTTTGGTGGTAAGTACAGACTTGTAGGAAGAGTTAAAGAGTTAAACATATCACATCGGTAGGGGCAATCCATTGCCTTCTATATCACATCAATAGGGATTGTTACCGTTTTTTGTTATTGCCATGAATGAATAAATCATGAAATGCCCTCTTAATGTTTACTATGGAGGTTACAACTTTCGAGGAGAGGAGGTAAAAATAATGTAGACAAGTAACTATACACCGTAGACTAGAAATTAGAACATTTCATAATATATAAGTAGGTTCAAAACTCACCTCTTAAGTAGATAAATTATTATTATTGTTAATGGTGGGGACTGCTAGATATCAGCCTGAGAAGTCTTACAACACTAAAACACAGCCACTCATCTGTCTGTAAAGTTATGGACGGGATTTGCAGAACACTGTGGAGTCCACGGATTTGTTTGATTTGTGTAATTAGCTTCTTTCTTTTGGTTATTGTGAACAAGATAATTCCCATAGGGGCATCTCATGTTAGGAATTCGCCTTTGGTAAAATATATGCTTAAACCAATTCACACCAGCAATGTAATACTTACTTACCACTTGCTATTTGCTAAGTACTTTTTTTTGCTGCCAAGATATTTTCTTTTCTCTGTTTAAATCTCTGGTTTGCTTCTGCATCTGGTCTTGCTGGAATCCGACACAGGGCTAGAACGAGTGATTTTAATGTTGTCTTTGAAAGATTGATCAATATGTTTTCCCTTTTTCATAGGTTTTATAAATTTCTGGTTGTTTCAATTGTTGATCATGCGTCTACTACTACATTTATTCAGGTATTCGTGGTGCCTTTTTGCTTCTGCCAAACACTGTTCCAGTTTCTGTTCTTTCTTGTTCTAGTTTAATCTCTTTGATAGGAACTTGTATGGTTTTTCTTTGCTTCTGAAGAAACTAAAACAGTTAACACTTACGTTTGATTTGGATTGCAGTTTGCAGATCACAGTGACCAATTTTATATGAATTTTTAAGGACTTGTCATGGAGTGGAATGCAAAATCTCTCGGGCAATGGGACTGGGAGCACTTGTTCTTCTTCAATACAAAAGCAACAGAAAATCCCAGGTTGCCACCAACTGATTGTAGCAGCGAAGCAGATCGAGAACTCAATGCTGGGGTGTTGTATCCATCAGGTGGTAGTGCTTGTTCTGGCTCTGAACTAGTGCATGCTTCTTCACCAAGGAGCTCAAAATCAGCTTCTAACAATTCATCCTCAAATGGGGATAGCAAGGCATCAGTGTTGACCCTGGAAGGTTCTCAGGATGATTCCACTGGGAAGAAAGAATTGTGCAGTGGAGAGCCAGTTGAAACATCTCAATCAGCAGAGCCTTCTCCAGTCTCTGGGGAACCCCTTCTGACTCTGAAGCTTGGCAAACGGTTGTACTTTGAGGATGTATGTGCAGGAAGTGATTCCAAGAAACCATCTTCCTTTGAGGCTCCCGTTTCATCAGGAAAGAAATACAAAACCAGTAGTCAGAATTTGCAGCATCCAAGTTGCCAGGTAGAAGGCTGTGGCCTTGACCTCTCATCTGCTAAAGATTACCATCGCAAACACAGAGTATGTGAAGCTCATTCCAAATCCCCTAAGGTGCTTATAGCTGGTTTGGAGCGCAGATTTTGCCAGCAATGTAGCAGGTAAATCTCAATAAACTTTTGATTGTTCTGATGAAAATGGCATTGAGTAAAAACAGCATTTTTCAGGCACATATCAGTTAAAATATAGACTAGTGAGTCAGGTTGAGTTTCCTGTCTTTGTTGGTCATATGGGTTAAAGTGGTTTAAGATTTTCCCTTGAATTATCATGTTGAAGGTTCCATGCTCTGTCAGAGTTTGATGACAAAAAAAGAAGCTGCAGAAAACGTCTTTCAGATCACAATGCAAGGCGTCGCAAACCGCTGCCTGACTCAATCCAGTTAAATCCATCAGCTTTGTCTTCATCACCTTATGGTATGACAAAAACATTCCCTTCCCTTGGAAAATACAATGGTTTTGTCTTGCTCCTTGGTTTAGTCATGCAGTTTATTGTTTTGAGATGCATAGTTGAACATATCATGAAATGATTCTGGGAGAATTCTGAAAATGAAACTTGTGATAAAAATATGAACAAAATGTGGTGAATCTGTGCAAAACCTGAGCCATATCATGTTATCAGGAATTCCTTTTTCAGTGATTTACAAATTCCCATTTTTGTATGATCACAACTGGTTCCAGCTAGCCACAGTTGCTTGTTTTCCTCTAGTTTTTGCGGTTTGTTTCAGCTTCTGCTTGGAAGATTGTGACCTGTAAACAAAGAAAATTCATTTTAAAAAACTTGTTTTTCCCTCTAAGCGTTTATAAACAAATCAATCTAAATGAGACCATAGCATGAAAATGATTAACTAAGAGATGGTAAAAGGCATAATTTACATTTGGGTATGAGTGCAAGATTCCTAAATTAAATAAGAAGCAACTATGAATTCTTTTTTTCATGTCAAAACTCAAACTAACAAATGCACAGTTATTCAACTTGTAATTTTCTGCAATTCATTGATCAACTTTCTTTACAATTTCTTCAACACCATACATACACTATTGTTAGTGACAACCTCTGTAATCAAGCAACATCATTTGCATTCATTCCTGAACTGGAAACAAAGTATGAAATGCTCACATGTGATTATGGCACTGAGTCTTCATTTAAAACAAGAGTATCGCTTACAGTAGCAATGTATCTTCTTTGCACACTTTGCAGATGGAAGGCAAATAATGAGCCCATTTGCATTTTCAAGAACTGGTACAAACTTGGTGTGGCAGGATGTGCACAGCAGCAAGCTCCCCCAGACAAAAGATTTTCTTCCGAAGCCTGCAAAAGCCAACAATAAGATACCCAGCATTGTCTCTATGTTTTCTGATGATTCTAGTGGCCTTCTAACATCCAGAAGTATAGCAGCCAAGACTATTATTCCAGGTTCTTGTTGACCTCTTACTAATTGAACCTTATGATTTATCATTAAATTTATCCACTTCAGACACACCATTTAATTGGTGTCTCCGTGTCTATTAGTAAAATATCCAATTTAAAACATATTTTTTTTGAATTTCT
>Ga0123341_1004180_pt1 | contig 12602 bp, 7 predicted proteins | sample Turbeapinknodule_FD_89959 | JGI IMG/M metagenome (GOLD analysis project Ga0123341, IMG submission 89959) | Root nodule microbial communities of legume samples collected from Mexico - Turtle bean Mexico pink nodule | ecosystem: Host-associated > Plants > Roots > Nodule | place: Mexico: Nepantla... | reverse complement strand
TAAAAACTTATAAAATATTAAATAGACGGCAAGTTTTATGTAAAAGAAAATAAGAAAAGAAAATATAGAACACTTAAATTTAGATTGAATAAAGAAATAAAAATTTACTTAATAAGTTAGGATATTCATTATTTCTTTTTGTTAACTTAATTAAAAATATTAAATATCAACACTTTATATAACAAATTTGATTTTTTTAAGTGATGTTGCATTTTTCAACCGAGACATGCACTTTTGAAAAAAATAGAAAGGTGTACATGAAATGGAGTGGTGAGAGCTACATGAATTTATCAAGATATTTCCTAAAAAAATAATCCATCCAATTATATATTTTTTAATATTAACATATTATTTATAAGTTGTAAAAAGTTTTAATTGAGTATTATTAGATTTGATTATCTTATATTAAAAAAAATATTTTAATAAATGAATACAACAATACTTTTAAGTATTGATAAAATATTAAACTATTTTTTATATCATCCTTAATTTTTCAAAAATTTTAAAAAAATCATAACAAAACATAGTGTAACATTCTCAAATCAAATCGTTATTGAAAAACAATACATTAACTATATATATAATTATTATTTTATTGTTACTAGATTCTATCAGTCTACTTCAAAATATTATGGTTATATGTTTATGTGTTAACATAAGATTATTAAAATTACAAAGCGAACACCAAAAAAATATGATAACTTAGAAAATAAAACAAATTAGTATATGTAAATTTCACACAATACCCTGAATAAATATATTAATTAAGTTTCTTTTCTTTTGTAAGGTGCCAAGAAACTAAACCGAAAAATCAAACAAAAAATATATATTAAAAATGCACAAAAGTAAATAAATCAATATATAAAATTTTAATTCCAATAATGTAGATTTGATTGTCATGGATAAATATATCAATTATATATTTTACCTCTCTAAAGTCACTAAAGAATCAAATAAAAAATATATTAAAACATAACAATTTTTAAAAATACTACTGGATTCCTATTTTTTTAATATCATGTTAGACATCAAATATGATGACATGAGAAATAATATGAAACAAAGAAAAAGTGCAAAAAGAATATTAGGAGATTACATCAAAACCCACACAAAGAAGAAGACAATTTTCAAAATTAAACTAGACGAAACATAGAAAGTTTACACCAAATATGAGAAAAGTCCAAAAAGACAGGGTAAATTACTATGGCAGAAAAACTTACTTTTATGAGTAAATGTCAAAGAAGCAAGTTTATCCACACAATGATTTTTTTCTCTAAAATATAAGATACTTTAAAACTAATCCTTTTGCATTATTTAATAAATTTCCTCCATTTGCTTCTAAGCATCCATGGAACTTGAGTTTTTGAGAGAAAAGCATCACAAACCCAAAGAATAATTGATGAAAATGAAGCTTTGATGATTCCAAATCCAAGAAGGATGCTTAAAGCTGAGTTGTTGCTTTTGAGACTTTTGTTCTGTGTATGTAGAATTTGTTAATTCATTCTTAATCCAATCCAAAGCTAAAACAATCAAGATCTTTTAAAGAAAACTGTTTTTCAAAGTAAGTGAAAAACAACCTGTTGTTTCTATGTTTCAATCAATTGTTTTACACTTGGAGTTTTGACAATGATTTTGAAAAGCTAAAATTGGTTGACTTTACAAGTCAAAGCCAAATCAATCGATTGAATTGAAGTTTCAATCGATTGTTTTTTAAAAAACATAACAGATTTTGTTTTAACTGTCAAAACTTGTTGGCTTGATATGCATCTGTTTTGGGCTTTGTTTAACTGAAACAAATGGCTATTTTTGTCGCTTTAAAAAATTGTTTTACATATCTGATTAAGAGATTATCTGATAATAAAAAATAGCTTAATAATTTTTTCAAAAAGATTGCAAGATTATTATATGCTTTGCCTTGGTCAAAATAGTGAAATAGGAGTTGTGTTTTCCTTCATGTATCAGGTGTAATCTGTTCTATTCATTCTTGTATTTCTGTCTACGTTTGAATACTGTAAAGTGTTTTGTATTTTAAGTCATAGGGTGTTCTGATTGTGTGTGGTGGTGGTGCATCAAATAGGGTGTGTAGTCTTGAAGGTATCAAGATAGGCTCTTTGATGTGTTTATTTTTGTAATCTGTTGTTGATTACGTAGTGGATTATCCAGAGGTTGTTCTGGGACTGATGTAGCTCAGGTTATGAGTGAACCAGTATAAAAACATTGTGTGTAAATCTCTCTCTCCCTCTCTGTTTTTAAATATGTTTTTGTTAAAGTGCTGATAAGAAGAATCAATTGATTCGTAGAAACAACCGATTGTTTTTCTGGAATCAGTTTAAATACATTATGTTTCTTGGCTGATCTGATTGCATTATCGGTAATTTTGCATTTACTTTCATTCTTATCCAGTATTTTCGAAAATCTTTCAAAAACAATGCACCCCCCCCCCCCCTCTTTTTTTTTGGCCTACATTTTTAACAGTTGGCATCAAAGCTAGGTTCTTGAAATTTACTCAAGTCTTGTTTTCAATTTTTTAAATGTATGACAAAATACCATTTGGGGAAGGTGCTTTTATAAATAGACCACCTCTTTTATGTGGTTTAAACTATCAATTCTGGAAGATAAGAATGAATTTTTTTGTACAATCAACAGAAAAAGGGATTTTGGAGGCTATTGAAAATGGTCATTTTATTCCAAAAACAAAAAAAGATGGTGTGTTTACTGTAAAACATTGTTCTGAATGGACTGAATCAGATAGCAAGAAAGCTAAGTTTGAATGGATGGCGAAAAATATAATAACCTTTGCATTAAGTTGTTATGAGTTTTTTAGGGTATCACAATGTGAATCTGCAAAGGAAATGTGGGACATCCTTGAAGTCACTCATGAAGGGACAAACGATGTGAAGAGGGCAAAGAAGCATGCTCTCAATCAAGAGTATGAAATGTTCAAATTGTAGAAGGGAGAAACAATCTCTGAAGTGCAGAAAAGATTCTCTTACATTGTCAATCATCTCATGAGCCTAGGAAAGACTTTTGCGAAAGAGGAACTCAATATCAAGATCCTCAAATGTCTTGATAGAACATGGCAGCCAAAGGTCACAAAAATCTCAGAATCCAGAGATTTGACTTCCATGACATCAACTTCATTGTTTGGGAAGCTTAGAGAGCATGAGTAGGAGATGAACAAATTGTTTGTTCAAGAAAATGAAGACAAACAGATTAGAAGCATTGCTCTAAAGATTGCTGGCCATAGGAGGTGTCAAGAGACAAGTGATGATAGTGATGAAGATACCTTTAGTTTTCTGTCCAAAAAATTCAGTAGATTCTTGAAGAAGAAGAATAACAAGAATCATACCTCTAATAGGTACAGTAAAAAGAAGTCAAATGATTTTAACACTAACAAGTATACATGTTTTGGTTGTGGTGAGCAGGGTCACATCAGAGTAGATTGCTCCAACAATGAGAATAAAGAGAAAGTAGAAATCAAGAAAAGTGAGAAAAAAGGCAAAGCCAAGAAGGAACATAGCTTGGCAAGACAATGATGTGTCATTATCTAGTGCCTCCTTAGAAGATGCAGAAGTCAATTTGTTTCTGAAGGCTAAGGAAGAACATGAATCAAGTACTGTAAGTTCAAATTCTTCCATTAATGTTGAAAACTATAGTCAGCTTCTTCAGGCTTTCAAAGAAACTCATGAAGAAGCTAATAGATTAACCCTCATAAGTAATAGGTTGAAAGGTTTAAATAACTGATTGGAGAAAAGAGTCAAAGTCTTAGAAGAAGAGCTGGAAAATTCCAGAAATGATTTTGAAACTCTTGAGCTGATTTACAAAACTCTTCTTATGAGTGTGACTCAAGTTTTATAAAAACTGTGAATCTCTTGAAAATAAGATTCATTATCTTGTAAAAACTATGGACAAAATTTCAAAAGGAAAATCCAAATTTGAGAATGTCTTAGCATCTCAAAGTTATCTTTGGAAAATATGGACTTGGTTTTAATCCACAAGGGAAAAACAATGGATTTTCAAAATCCTATTCAACAACTGCAGAAAAACAACCGATTGAAAAGTCGAAACAACCGGTTGTTTCGTGTTTTTATTGTATGAGAAAAGGTCATTCTGTTACATTCTGTAAAGTGAGGAAAGTTCTTGTTCCCAGAGGTATTTTAAAATGGGTTCCTAAGAATCTTAAGGGCTCTTATAACCAGTTTAACTCAAATGGACCTAAATTAAAAAAGGGACCAAATCTTTTATGCTGATATTTGTAACTTGTAGAAGTTCATGAATGCTTAGAATCTTTTGATGAAAAGAAAGGTGCCTCAAATTGAGAAAGAAATATGGTTTGAACACCTTGATGGCTTATTCAATAAAAAGATACAGTTTATGATGTATAACTCTACTATTATAAGAGTCAAACACTCAAATATTGAAACTCTTGTCCTTCACTATGCATACTTGGTTCATTATGATTAGATGTGTCATCAATTGAATTGTTCCACTTGTGTACATTTGGTGTGAAAAATATCTCTACTTTATGGATTGTGAAATTATCAAAGTGCTCGTCTAACACTGCCAAAAGTTGTTTTAAAAATTTGTAAAGATTTGTTTCAGGGGCAAAAAAACAACTGATTGTTATTTCGAAACAACCGATTGTTTTTGCTCTGTCAAGTTTCTATTAAAGCAGTTTTGAAATCTTGTTCTTTGGTACAGTTGTTTCCTTCTTCTCCAAATAGTTTTGGATCAAAGTTGCACTCATTATTGCTTTGAAAAATAACCTGATTGAATGTTTTTCTTGGTCTTAAAAGGAATATATTCTATAACCCTTGAAAATTTAAGTGTTTTTATGACTAGTCAAACTTTCCATGTGCTGGTCATGTGAACTATGGTCAAATCTGACACAAAACAGTTACTTCTCTAAATAATTTTTTTTTCTGAGGAAATCAACCCACTAAAAGCAAATTGTGTAACTGCTCTTACTGCTATATAACCACATTTGTGCAGTTGTTTTTTCTCCACAGAATCAACTCATTGATTACCTCTCTGCACTCAAATCAAATCGTTTTTTTTCTCCTTGCTCTTGTTGTTCTCTTCTTCCTCCATGGATTCCACACCTCCTTCTTCCAAAAGAATGAAAACCTGTGGTGTGAAAAGAGGTGGACACCTAGAGGGATGGTTCTCGAGAGAGGATGAGAAAATAGATAAATATCTTCATGAAACAAGATGAAAGATGATCAACAATCCAAAGATCATCACCTTCAACTAGCTAAAGGAACAAAAACTCTTAGAAGTGAGGAGTCTCCTAAAGGAACAAATGTAGAAAATATTTCTTGGAATGACTGGGGACATCTATCCAGATTTGGTAAGAGTCTTCTACACAAATTTCCAAATTGTTGGTAACAATATTTGTTCTCATGTGAAATGAGTAGACATGGAGATAACTGAAGAGGTTTGTGTTGGGTCTATTAGTGTCTAAGTTCAAGAGGGGAGAGGTGAATTGAAGTTATAAAATTATCGCAAACACAAATTGGTTTACAGTATTTCAGGTGAAAAAGAACAAATGTAATTTTCAATACACTTTAACTAAACCAGAACTTGTTCAGATCAGGATTGAAATCAAACAAAGGGATTTTACAAAACCAAATGAGTTAATTTTCTAGCAGCTCCAAGAACATGATTTATACCAAAAGATCAACCAAATTCTTTTAATACAATTCCTTAAAGAACGTGAATCTTTAACAAAGATTTTATGATGAAACTGTTTGTCCTTAAACCAATCAATTCACAGATTCAGAAAGCTATGTTTATGATTAAAAGAAATTTTCAGATCCAGAAGAACAGTTTGAGTAAGCCCAGAAATAACAAGTTAAATTTTAAATGAACAGATTTATTTCTTGACAGATTATCCAAATTATCAGAAACGAGTTCAGGGATGAGAGGAATAATGCAAGCACACTTTATACTGGTTCACTCATAATGAGCTACATCCAGTTTCTCCTCATTCCAAGCTGAAATTCACTAAAAAACCAATTTCAATCAATTACAAGACACAACAGTTCTTAAACCCTACAAGAACAATACAACCAAAGCTTAAAAACCCAATTTCAGTACAACTTATACTCCAAGAAACCCTATCAAAGAGTGACTTACACTAACAACTTTGACAAGAATGAATAAAAGAAGGATAACACCTGAAAGAAGATGCAAAAACTCAAAACCAGTAGCTCAATTGCAGTAGAACTGCACCAACACCTTCACCAAGATCAAGGCTCCCCTAGAACAAGCACACTTGAGGATCTTTTTGAAAACCTTTCAAAAACTCATTCCAATCCTTCTTCTCACGCATAAAACGTTTAATCTCTATTTAAACCGTGATTGGTCAACACCCTTTCACGTGAGAAAAACCTTTCTTTATATACAAATCAGTTTCTAACAACTTAAAAAAACCAGTTAGAAAGCTGTTATAAAAACAACAAGTTAATTTCAAAACAAACAGACTGTTTTTGTGAAGGATTGTCAGCTCATCTTAATTGAAATAACTGACTGAACTGAACTTTTGGTGCCCTAACAGAATTTCGAAAACCCTTTCAGCAGAACAAAAATAAACCTATTGTTTTCCAAATAGACAGATTTATTTTTTTGTAGTAACCTGATTTTTTAGAAAACTTCAAAGAGCTTTTTGAAAAACATTGTATCACTTCTTGTGCTTGATCTTACCACCTTGATTAGGCATCTAGGTTAGGTCATGAAGCAAAAGGCAACCATAAACTCACTTTAACCTATATACAAGAACATCTAAAACACATTACAACCTTCAAAGAAAACTAGCTACTTTCTTCATCAAACACACACTAAGACTTGGCAGAGAAGAAGCTTTATCCCATTTCAGCAGTCTGGACTGCAATTACTGGTTTGAAAGATGTTGGTCTGAGAATTAACAGAGGAAATATTGGTTATGTTGATGAATTCAACAAAATGCAGTTTTACAAGAGCTGTTTGAAGAATCCTTAGTCTAGAGTAAGGAATTTTTCGGTGTGAGGCTTAAAGCTGAATGAAAGGCTCATTGCCTTTATTGTCACATGGATGTTGACTCCCAAAGGATGCAATCATGCAATGCTGATTGAAGAAGATTTGGCACTCATCTACTGCATCATGAACAAAGTGAAGACAAATTTAATCTATATCTTCAAAGAACATATGCAAAAGTCTATGAGGTTAAGTGACTATCACTATCCCTATGCTATCTTAATTACTAAATTTTTGCATTATTTTGAAGTGGACCTGGATGAGGAACAATCTGAACTTGTAAAGACCACAAGTGAAATTAATAATGGATCCCTAAGAAGAATGGGATTCACCAAGATAAATGGAAGGTGGGTTAGAAAAAATGGTGAAGTTGGCTCATCAAGTGGAGCTCATCTTGGAGATGAAAATGAAGGAGAAGAAGTTGTTGGAAATGAACCTGTTGATCCTCATGGAGCTGATCCAAGTGATACAAACATGGAGGAAAGAATTACCTTTATGACTCTATTTGAAAGGCTTGTGGTGCATAGGTTGGACAACTTTGCAAATGATCGAAGAGCTCATCATGAGTTCTGTGTGGAAAGGTTTCAAAGCCTGGATGAGAAAATTGAAGTTGTCCAGAACCAATTGTTTGAACTTCAATATGACCAAGAAGAGTGAAGATTTTTTTTTTTCAGCTTGCTTTTCTTTTCTGGTTTGATCTTTTTCAGTTGCTGAACAATTTTTCTTTATGTTGTTTTATCCCTCCTTGAGTCTATTTGTGAAGACAAATAAGGGAAGAAAATAATGGTTTGTATGGTCTGTACTATGCTTGGTTTGTATGGCCTGTACTATGATTTACTATGTTTTATTTGTTGCCTTACTTTCCCTTTCTTGCTTCATACATATCTATTGCACAAAAACTCTTATTTGCATTTTTCCTTCACTACTTTTCACTCAGATTTGCCGATTTTCCTTGAGAAAATCACTAAGTGAAAGCTGGTACTGTTGTGCTACTAACATCTGGACATGATTACCTCTGGTACATGCACCTATTGTGATTTTGCAGGTATTATCAAATTCAACCAGAACATCCCAATCAAACCAAGGATTTGTCTTCATCAAATAGGGGGAGATTCTTGAAAATGAAGCTTTGATGATTTCAATTCCAAGAAGGATACTTAAAGCTGGGTTGTTGCATGTGGGGCTTTTGTTTTGTGTATTTAGAATTTTTTAATTCACTCTTAGTCCAATACAAAGCTAAAACAATCAAGATCTATTAAAGAAAACTGTTTTTCAAAGTAAGTGAAAAACAACTTGTTTCTACATTTCAATCGATTGTTTTACACTTGGAGTTTTGAAAAGGATTTTGAAAAGCTAAAATTGGCTGACTTTACAAGTCAAATCCAAATTAATCAATTGAATTGAGGTTTCAATCGATTATTTTTTTTAAAACATAACAAATTCTGTTTTAATTGTCAAAATTGTTATGGCTTTATATGTATCTGTTTTGGGCTTTGTTTAACATAAACAAACGACTATTTTTGTGGCTTTAAAAGTGTGCTTTACATCTCTAATTAAGAGATTATCAAATTACAGAAAATAGCTTCAGAATTTTTTCAAAAAGATTGCAAGATTGTTATATGATTTGCCTTGGTCAAAAGAGTGAAATAGGAGTTTTGTTTTCCTTCATGTATCAGGTGTAATATGTTCTATTCATTCTTGTATTAGTGTTTTGTATTTTAAGTCAGAGGGTGTTCTGACTGTGTGTGGTGGTGGTGCATCAAAGAGGGTGTGTAGTCTTGAAGGTATCAAGATAGGCTCTTGGTGGGACTGGTGCCTCTACCCCTTCTGCCCCTGAACTGCTCCTTGTCCTTCAACATGTCATCAACGGCTTTCAGCAAGGGGTGACTGCAGACGCTGATGAAGCTGCTGCCAGGGAGAGACTAGGTTTCAACGTTCTATTGTCTAGGGCTGAATCTGGGGACTCCTCGATAGCTCGATCGTTTGCTGCCCGCGAGGAGTTAGTTCATTTCTCGAAACTACTCCACGCCAAGCGCCAAGAGGTTACTACATTGGAGGCAAGAGTTCTGTCCCTGCAGGTTCAGGTCTTTGAGCTGGAAGAGGCCGATGAGGAGTCTAAAGCCAAGATTACGGGGCTTGAACGAAGGTCCGCCAACCTTGAGGTGCAGTTGGATCGAGCGAAGGCCGAATTTCGTCAGCAAGCCAAAAGGTTTGAAGAAGCTGAGGCTGACCTGACTGGAGACGTTCTGGATGCTTACGACGAGGGATTTAAGGATGCTCTCGCTCAAGTTGCTTGTGTGCATATCCAAGAGTGGATACTACACCCTTTTCCCCGTCGAACCTGGTTGAAAATGGGAAGATCATTCCCAGGGTCTTTCCTTGATTTGTATTGGACTGATGCACAAACTCTTTTATCTGCTTGCTACCTTTACTGTCCGAACTCATATATACTTTATTTCTATATGTCAAACTACTTTCTGATTCTCATAATTGCTTCTGTCATGGTACTTGGCGCCAAGACATTTCCTTTAGTGTTCTGTCGCATGTTCCCCTCATCATGAGCGGAGGTTTTTACTGTGAACATGATTGTTTCGCCTTGGCGTTCTTCGCAAGGGAAACAAACTCTTAACTGTCCTCGACTTCGCTCAAAGGCGCAGAGGATTTATCTGTCTAATTATTTCGTTTTTCCTTGGCACTTTCACTCACGAGGGGAGGTGTTCTCTACGAACCTACCTCTCTGCTTGCAAGACTTCTAAAGCAAAAGAAATTAATTCTTAACTGACCTCAGCTTCGCTCAAGGGCGAGGAGGATTTAGCTTGATAACTATTACATTTAACCTTAGCGCTATCACTCGAGAGGGGAGGTGTTCTCTACGAACCTACCCCTCCACCCACGAGGCTTCTAACGCTAGGAAAACAATTGCTTGACAGATCTCAGCTCTGGTAGAGGGCGAGGAGAATTTATGTATTACGTTTAACCTTAGCGCTTCCACTCGAGAGGGGAGGTGTTCTCTGCGAACCTACCTCTTCGCCTACGAGACTTATAACGCAAGGCAAACAAGTTCGTAACTGTCCTTTGCTTCGCTCGAGGGCGAGGAGGATTTAACTTGATAACTTTTAACCTTAGCGCTCTCACTTGAGATGAGAGGTGTTCTCTACGAACCTACCTTTCCGCCCACGAGGCTTCTAACGCGAGGAAAACAAATGCTTAACTGACCTCAACTTCGCTCGAGGGCGAGAAGGATTATCTATTAACTAACCTCAGTTTCGCTCGAGGGCGAGGAGGATTTATCTGGCAAACTATTTCGTTCAACCTTGGCGCTTTCACTCGAGAGGGGAGGTGTTCTCTCACGAACCTACCTCTCCGCTCACCAGACCTCTAACGCAAGGAAAACAAGTTCTTAACTAAATTGTACATAACTCAAAAAAAGTACTTCGATCATAATTATCTGGGGACCTCATCAAAAAACCCTTGTAAGGGAAAAAGAGTGTCCTCTAATACCACGTACAATATTCCTGTTTTAACTAAAATAAACTTGTAGTCGGCTACGTTCCGTGTGTGAGGAACCGAGCCCTGCTTCAACGCCTAAACATGCGCGCTTCATCCCCAAAGATCTTTGTTTTCCCGAGGGAATTGGTCCACACGGGGGAGAGCGGGTGCGATGGTACCTGATGTTTCTCTCCAGGCTCTCAGCATACTCTGCTTCCCCTGGGTGTAAGACCTTGAAACTGACCCTGTCTTTGTTCGGGGGCCGAACCGATCGCCTAATTGATCATCACTGGTAGTCCATTAGTGACCTTGGATACCCCTCGTCTTGCTTTGAGGCTATTTTCGTAGTATTGCTTGGCCTCCTTCTGGTCTGATTTGATGGTAATCACCTTTCCTTTCAGGTCCGGTAGCTTCATCTTCATGTGCCTTGTCGACGACACCGCCCCTAACCTATTCAGCGTTGGTCTACCCAACAACATGTTATAAGCAGAGAAGGCGTTGACGACAAGGTACCTGATGCTCTCCGTTCATGACACGGTGCCGTCTATGAAGGTGGTCCTCAACTCCAAGTATCCCCACACCTCTACCTGGTCTCATGCGAAACTGTAGAGACAGCTGCCATAGGGCCTTAGCATGTTGGGGGAATAGTTGCAGTTTGTTGAAAGTCGTCCAGATCATTACGTCTGCTGAGCTTCCCTGATCTACTAGCTCACGGTGCACCTTCCTTCCTATGGTCACCGCTGAGATCACCACTGGATCGTTGTCATGGAGGACAACGCCTCTAGGTCGGCCTTAGTAAAGACTAGGTCTACGTCGAAGGCGTCGTCGGTTCTCTGTGCTTCTACCGACATCACCGTCCGCGTGTATCTCCTTTGCTGAGAAGCGGTACAGCCTCTGCCTGAGAACCCTCCTACGATGGTGTGGGCCTCACCGTGTAAAGGGACTTCGTGCCCCGGGCTAGCTCCTGTTGCCGCCACGTCCTCGGTCCCCTATTTTTCTTGCTGGTAATCTCTTAGGAGACCGTTCTTTACCAGCTCATCTAGCTGGATGTCCTAGCGCTAAGCAATTGCGTATGGGGTGGCCGTATGCTTGGTGGAACTCACACCATGCGTTCTTGTTGGGCTCGAGCTTCTTGTCGGTCTTGGGAGGCACCTTTAGTCTCTCCGCTATGTTTGGGATAGCGATGAGGTCTTTCAGCTCTTGATGGCATTCTTATGAGCTCTTCTTTGATTTTGATGATGATGGGTGCGGAAGCTTGGTGGAGGAGAGTGGAACAAAGCCTTCCTAGGAAGTGTGGATGCTTTGAATGTGCATGAGGAGTAGTGAAGGTTGGAGTGGTTCGGCCATCTCCATTTGAGGGTGAAGAGTGAAGACTAAAAACCTAATTCTAGAAAGAATTTGGCTAGGGAGTAATTTGAATGGCACTTGGGCAGCATTTCATTACTCAAAATAGTCTTGAAAATACAAGGTTTAGGCTCCTCCTTTTATAGGCTAAGGAGGACCATAATGCAACCCTAATGCTAATCAAAATGAAATGCAAATTACATCACATGGAGCACATGGTCGGCCATGTGGAGAGACATTCTAGAACGTGAGCAAATCTAGGGTAAATCACATGGAAACAAGTTTATGCTATTCACACTACACTTAATACTAAGCTACCCCTAATGGGCCTTCATGTAGCATGTACACGTTGCTTTCTCTACCATTCGTAGCTTGACCCAAATCTGGATGGAGACGCTTGGCCATGGATCTAGTGATAGGTCCTAGAAGGTCTCCTCTTCCTCCTAGACGCTCTCCATCTAGACGCTCTCCAACTTGTGCTAGACGCTTTTCACCCCTTCCTAGACGCTCTTGATTTGGTTCTTGTATTTCATAGGGTGTTGAGCTTGGCCCTCTTCCATCATCCCCTCTCCCTTGGAAAGGATTTGTCCTCAAATCCATGTCGTCCTCGTCTTCATTGGTACCTACAAATAGAGATAGATCAATTACATTAAAAGTATCATGTACTCCATATTCAAGAGGTAGGTCCAATTTGTATGCATTGTTGTTGACTCTCTTGAGGACTTGAAAGGGTCCATCACCTCGGGGACTTAGTT
>Ga0123341_1004178_pt1 | contig 12609 bp, 9 predicted proteins | sample Turbeapinknodule_FD_89959 | JGI IMG/M metagenome (GOLD analysis project Ga0123341, IMG submission 89959) | Root nodule microbial communities of legume samples collected from Mexico - Turtle bean Mexico pink nodule | ecosystem: Host-associated > Plants > Roots > Nodule | place: Mexico: Nepantla... | reverse complement strand
TAATTGTTGTTATCAATAGAGAGAAGCATATGATTGTTGAAGTATAATGTTGTAGCATACTTGTGATATTGATATCTTGAAAATAAACCATTTCTACAAAATTTGCCACAAGGTTTTTCTTAAGAGAGAAACAATTTCCGTTAAAATTAATTTGTATATTAATTAAAAAATACAATAATTATATGATCTTTTTATAAATCAGCTTGTAAACAATAATTTTAATTGTTTTAGAATGAACTTATATGAACTTTTTTTTATAAGTTAGCTTGTAAGAAAATAATTTTAATTCAACAGAATGAACTTATGAAAAAAAACTATTTTAAACAATCTTATGAATGAAAATTCATCTTCATTACTTATATTCAAGTATATGAATAGTGGATGCAAGTTATATCATACATCATATATGTACAGTGAAAGGTTAAAACTACAATACATTTGAAAAGGCATGTAACTGTATAAAATGTTTCTTTTACTGTTCATTAGGTTACATCCCTATATACATGCAAGATATCAAGTAAGAGATCTCATCCCCGGAAATAAGAGTAATTTTTTTTTGAAGTGGTTGCATAATTATTAAATATTTTGAACTCCTAGCTTATGATTATATAAACCAAATTCAAAGCTTAATTAGGTGAAGTTTAATCCTCGGAAAGTAATGTATCTTTAGAAGAGTGGGTTTGTATTTTCTTATGATAACTTTTGTGTCTCATTCTAAGAAAAGTGTGTGAAGACAGCCACGCACTATTGAAAAGGGCAACACAGAGATAAAAAAAAGTGTGATGTGGTTGAATTCAAGGGAATTGATTAGTTTTTGTTGTTTTTATAGGGTGAGGTTTTGATTTATGTGTTGGTGGCATGTTGCAAAACCCAAAGAAGAGAAGAAAGGGTAAATTGGTGGTGATGAGAGGGACTAGAGGAAGAAAGTGAGAATGGCAGAGACATTGATAAAGGAAAGCGCAACGTATTATGCGGCGAAGAAGAGGTTTTAATAAAAGTTGTCAGTGATTTGTAGTCTGCTCCTTTGTCACGTAGCATTTTGGATTTGGAATCAACTTTCACCTCATTCACCCTTCTGCTTGTGAAGACAATTTTAGGTTTAGCCCTTCGATGCATTTTAATTTGCGCAGTGTCTTCGTGACCAATTCTCATCCTTCTTCTATTTATTGGCTTTCTTTCCTCATTGCTCTTTTACTCATTATTATTATCACACCAATATTCCTTGCCAAATACTACATACACCCTTCATTCAATTCAATGTTCCTGTTGCTGGGTGGGGTATGCCTCGGTTATGCTGATCATCTATAACTAATTGATCATTGTGGAATTGGGGATCCCAAAGACACACTTATTAAGCTCATTCTCAAATGTCATGGCCTAAACCATTCATCCTTATGCCATTCTTATGTTTATTCTGTTGTTCAGATGTTATTGTTGTGGTCACTTTGCTCAAATATGAATGTTGTTGTTTGGTCTAAAATGTGCTATGCCTTTTCCATGCACCAAGTCCTTCACTTAAGACAGAGGGCACCACTATATTACTAACTATTTTTAAGACACTTATGGTAGAAAAAACAATCAAATTTCTACTTTTAATTATATGTATTGCCAACCTGTACAGACATATTTATTCATAGCACTGTATATGCACTTAACTAAGATAACTGCAAGATGAGATATGAATCTCTGTTACTGTTATGGAATTAGTTGAAAGATAGGGCAACTTTAATTTCACTACTTTTTAAGAATATCTTAGATGAAAGGGAATAAAAGGAAAAGAAATTTAGATGATGGCTACACCTTGAAAAACAACTATGAGTTGGTTCCACAAAATTCGATGTGATTTTGGTGCATGGAGAAAGAGGAAAAGAGAATTAGAACATACCATCCTATAAGGGTATTAGAAGCCACATGATTTAACCTACTCCCATCTCATTCTACTAGCTTCTCATTCAATAAGATTCCTCACATAAAAAACAAAGAGTTGCACTCTTTGTGAGTATAACATCATCTTGTTTAGACTAGAATGTGTAAAGGTTCTACGGCCTCTGGATATACAGAGTCCAACCAATAATTTATACAAGTTTTCCCACTACAGAAAACACTTTGTTAGTTATTACTATCCGTTTGACTTCTTTAAGTGAGATAAAGTACTTAACACGAGAAGTCCACATCTTTGACATTGTATATAGAGGGAAAAGTTGTGACAGAAAGCAATTGTTGCAAGCCATGATTCAGATCACGCACTGAGTTCCCTATGAAGTAGGAAATAGTGACAATAATTACTGTGAAAAGTGTATGTTTTAATAGTTTTTAGATTGGACTAATTTTATATTTGACTTCATAAGAAAATAAGAAATGTTCTTGAAAACTAAAATTGTCTTACGGTGCATAATTGATGTTGGGATCATGGGAAGAAAAATATGGCAGACAGTATAAAATAATGGTTGCTTCTTCTTGAACCTCATACATTTTTTTTCCCATACTAAATATAAAAAAAAAACTTTTATCACAAAAAAATAAATTTATCTTTAAAATCTCACACCTTTTTCCCCTTTTTCTCTTCCATTTTATCTCACCCTACTACTTCCAAGGTATTCTAGATTACATCATCATTTGAAAGTTTTTTTTGGATTTAAAAGTAGGTTATAGATTATGTAATCCAGATATAGTTTGGATTACATCATCCGAAAGTTAATCTCATATTAAGAAAAGATTTTCAGATTATATAATCCGCAAACTAATCACAATTATAAAAAAAAACTTATAAATTACATAGTTTAAAAACTAATCACGAATATAGAAAAATGCTTTTGGACTATATAATTCAGAATATAAACTACGCTTTAATTTTTTATCGAAAGATATTTTTAGAATAAAAAATTTATGGAATGACACAACAACGTATAACGTATGGAGGTGCAGGAAGAAGCGGCCCAATATAAGCTGGGATCTTGTATAGCCTACCCATAATCCATAGAGAGACGCTAGCTGGTGTGAAAGGATATTAGGCCCAGTAGTTAAAGAAATGGAAGCCCAATTTAGACTGGGTCATCATCTCAGGGTTTTGGAGGATGAGTCACAAAGTGATGGAGAAAGAGAAGGGACAACAGAAGAAATTGGCTACAGCCCACACAAAATAAATAGTATATTAGTTGAAGGTATCTTACTGAATATTTAGGAGAGTCCATGAAACAAAGTTGGAGTTGGAACTCACTCTTGGCTTTTGTTGCCAATCAACCTATAGCAATAAAACTCATTATTAATTTTGGTTGTTGCTATTTTTCTTTTCGTCTTTTATTATATTTTTTAAGCTATATTCAACTTTGTTTACTAGACTCAATGCAAAGCTCATTTTTTCTCTAATTGTCAACAATAATATAACTCATATTTGTGTCAACAATAATATAACTCATATTTGTGTGTTCATATCATTTTAAACAAGAAGAAGTTACACAACATTTCATACAGTGGCTGGAAAAGACAATTCCTGTGGCTATGCAGAGGTTTTGCGAAGCACAACAGAATATCAAAACCTGATTCATTGAAGAAACATCCATCAGAGATGTCTTTTAAGTGTTATGGTCAAATGATACAAGACAGTTGAGTAATGAACTATGCAAAAGTTATAATGTTGCTGACAAAATCTTCATGATACAAATGTTGTTACGACAGTCAAAGTTTCTTTACATGTCTTGGTTTTCTTCTTGCTTTGGAAGAAAAACAAGACTAAAACTTAGAGATACAAACACTAATGAAGACAAAATTGTGACTTACTTTGAATATCTCAATTATATAGTAAAACTCAATTTTTTTGGAGCATGATTATGATGACATCCACTACAATAAAGTTTTATATGACTAGAAACAAGTTTATTGAGTTTTCATGCAGAGTTGGTCTTTAATCTGGTTTGGACCGTAGCAGGTGCTCATAGTTGTCCAAAATAGATCCTAACTAATACATCAATATAAGAAATATCCCTCACACGGATATAACATATAAGTGGTCCTTCTTTTTTTCTACACTTGCATATTGAGAACGCTTGTCTAAGCTATTATGCTAACGAAGTTTTGTATGATATTTAGTTTGATGCATATTTAATTTTGTATGATATTTGTTTGGTCTAACGTAGGAGAAGATATTTTTAGTAACACTTTTGTTTTTGTAATAACATGTCATATAGAAATGTTTTTATACAATTTAAACTTTTTTTTGCTGTTATTAAGTTTTAATTTAAGGGAGTGGATTTTTTTTTATATAGATTGGACTACCTCTATACTCTCATTAAAATTATTTACTACCATAAAAGAAATACACAGACACCTCATATAACTTTGTTTAAAAATTTGTACCATTAATTCGACTCAGAACGAAGCTGATTTTAGTTCCTTTTTCCTACTTTTTTATTATTGTTTATATTATCGCCTGTCCAATAACAAGTGAATATATCATTCATCATATATTTGTCTGTAGCATCCTTCTGTCATTCTACTAGGTACGTAAGTGACAAAACTGTCAATTATAGAATATATATTTTTTCTAAGATATTTAATTATTTTTCCAGTAAAAGATGGATACACAAAGTGGTAAATGTAAATTTAGCGACGCTATTTCAAATATTTATCAGTTTTATAGAACAACATGAATAATTATAACATCAGTTTTGATTCCTGTCTTATACATTTTTTTATATGAAATTGTAATTTATTGCATGTTTTTACTTTAAAACAGTATTTCAGGTTTTCATAATTACATGATTCATACTAAGTGACAAAATAGGTTGTTTAGTTAATTTTCAATAATTAAAGTTGGATCGGTCCAATCGATCTAATTGATTTAACTTGAAAATCATATCAATGATTCCAGTCTTGACATTTGATCGAATTTACAAAAACGTTGTTAGTTTCCAATTTTACTCATATAGATTTAACAACTAAGTTTGTGTATAAAAAAAGTAAATAATTTGAAATTATGTCGTAATATATATATATATATATATATATATATATATATATGTGATTATAATATCTCGAGACCCAGATATTATGAACCTTCCCAGATAAAAAGATATTTTAAAAGTTGAAAATATGTTTACGGTTAAAAAGTTCACACATGAAGAACTCCATGAGAAACATTGTACAACATCGTAATTTCTAATTTTACTTTTGATTTCATCATCCTGATATTTGTGCAATTAAAAGTGAACTAAAACTATAGCAGGGATAACTAATATAGAGTTTGGAGAACTCCATGAGAAACATTGTTACAGTAGTTATTGAGAAGACGTGATTAGAAATTTGGAGCATTCATTAACTTAACAAAATTGCTATATACAAAGAAATGAGAAAATAAGATGAAAAGGATTATGATGCAGTAAGAAAAAATATAATACTTAGGAAAGAAATAGTTACAAAAGTTTAGTGATTTAGCAAAGGAAATGTTGGTGGTGCAAAGGAAGCCCTCTTGACGAACCTCCCCTTCATTCTGGGTCTCTTCTCTGCATTCAATTTCCTAACCTCGTACCTTATTTTCTTGGAGAACAACCTTGTTCTGCGCTTTTCTCTGTACCTTGACACTCTTGCTTCTCTGCCGCCGTCATTTATCATTGGATGAATCCCAAATCCACCCACTTCACCATAAGGATCGTCCATTCCCGTCCCACAACTTTCCTGTTAAATTAAACAACACAACACTTCATTAGTCACACGAAGACCAAAGCATCACCTACAAATTCTACGTTCAATTTCATCTTTCATAAAGCAGCAAATTAAATATTGATGATGATTTCATAATTCTTACTACATTCAATGAGTCCCAAATCTAACAGTTGGTGGGAATTTTAAGAAAAAGGAGAGAATAAATAAAGGAGAACAAACCATGCAATGGTGCCAGCACTCGTCGGGGTCCAAGTTTGGTTTGTGAGGAGTGGTCCAGGGAGACTTTTGGCTAGCCCAGGCGTTAATCACGGACTCGTAATCAAGCTGCAACGATATCTTCTTCTTTTTCATCATTTCTTCTTCCTTCTCCTCCTCCTTGCCAAATTCCAAATCACAAACATTCTCCTTCACCTCTTCACACGTCTCATAATCAAAGCTCAACTCAAATGATACATCTCTTCCCACCATCTCCATCTCCATCTCCATCTCAGGGCTCTCTTCTTCCACCTTCACCTTCCCACTCCCCTCCGAACACTCCTCCTCCTTCGCATCAATTAGTCCCAAATCCTCCATCCCCACGCACTCGTTTTCAAGCCCCCTACCCAATAAACTCTCAACATCAGCAGCAAACTCAGCAAGTTCTGCATCCGAAGGAAGCATCCCATGCAAGTTTTCCATCTCATTATTACCGTGATAAAAAAAATTGCTCTGCACCCCTTTGTTTTCACCCTCGGCCACAGCAGCTGCCACTCCTTGATCAGTTGAAGTCACCGAAGAAGGAGAAGAACTATTAGTCCCACATAGCTCAGCAAGAAAAGGGTCGAATATGGGAACCCTATAAAGAAGCTGCTCCTCGTTCTCTTCATTGGAGTTCACCTCTTCCGACCCCACTTCAGGCACCAGATGGAAGGGGTTGCTGCTACGAGAGTGTTTCCCGTGTCTGGGCGTTCGAGCTTTCTTAGTGTGCCACGTGGGAGGTTGTTGTTGTTGTTGTTCGTCGGTGGACTTGTACGACGCCGTTTTCAAGCGGACTCGTTCGTGTCTGCGAGCCAAGGGATTGGCGGAGTGAACCGAAGAGTCACAAGCTTGGCAGAGAAAAGCATCGTCGGCAGCACAGTACCAACGCGCCCGTTTCGTTATACAGCTATCGCATGCTCTTGCCGTTTTGCCCCCAACAGCGATTGCGGCGTTCTTAGCTGTACTCATCACACCCGAACAAAATTTCAAAACCAATACCAAAAAGGGAGTTACAGTGTTGGTTTGGTAACAGGGGAGGGAATAAATGATTATTATTTTGATGAAAAAGGGGGTTGTGAGTGTGTAAGGTGACCCACAGGAGGCGCTTTTGCAGTCCATTTAACGGGGAGATATTGTTTGGGTATGCACTTTTGGACCTTGAACACTGAAAGGAGTGAACTTTGGGCTCCACAATGGAAGTCTTATCTGGTTTTTGATTGGTGGAACCTGAAAAGTTCATCCTATTCTCTGCTTTCTTATTGGGTGGATTTCTAATCAGAGCGATTTCGCGTGGTCACCCACTTGTCCTGTGGATGAGCATGGGCTTTTTAATCCCATATCAGAAAGAAAAAGAGTTAATCTACACCCTCTTGCTAGAAATATCTGAGTGAGATAGTTTTGGTAGTTTCTGTTGCTTCAGCCTCACAGCTACGTAAGAGGGTAAGACTTTTGTTCTGTGGTCCCCTTGATCCATTTCTCTTTCTTCCCCATTCACTTTTCTGGTTCCTTACCTTTTTCTTATATCTATTGGGTTCAGTGTGAGAGTGTAGCGAATGGAGCCCTGCCAGCTAATTCTACACCCAACTTCAATTTGTCCAAGTCATATTGCTGCTGCTAGTGTGTATGTATGACTTGGTAGAGTCACATCTATCGTAGTTTTATCTTGAAATAACCACAGATATGAGGCATCCTAGTAGATCAGGTTATTAGGTCAAGTCAAATGATATAATGGAGTAGACAAAAACAATAATAATGTTTCTTCAAATTGGGGAGATACCAAACAAATTAAGATGACAGCCTCATTCAAACATTTCATTTAGAAATTATTAATGGATCATGTGACATAGTTCTTTTTCCATCTAAGAAAAACCTTATTTCTTAAATGAATTTCTTAATTAAAAATAAACATACTATTACCACTCAAATGTAATATTTGCACAAAAGATACAAGTGTTTGGACCCACCATTTTTTTTGAGTTTAATAAATATGTTTTTTAGTGTAAAATTTTGTGTGATAGCAAATTAGAAATTATCCTGATGTAATTTAGAGATCATTGTATTAGAACTAATAAATTTTTTATAAAAATATTTTACACTTATTTTTTTATAATAGTATGAAACATTTCTTTATATGTTGTATGAATTCATTATTTTAAACTCACTGTTTAATAAATAATTATTTATTTCAGAATATAGTTTAGTGTTTAGTGTTTTAAATTATGGTTGAGATATGGAAACAAAATTCAAATGATTAAGATGCTACTGTTGTCTTCAAATAATGCTGAATAACATGTTTGTTGAAATTAAAAAGAGTATATTTTAATAAATTGAATTTTAACATTTATATATATACCATTAAATTTAAAGAACTATTTTTAAATTTGTTATATTTTTACAAAATCAATGATGTATTAAATACTTTTGAAAGTTGTTGCTGATTTAAAAAAAAAGTACTTTTGAAAGATTACCCTCAGTATGAAAATATTGTGTAGTACAAGTAAAGATACTGTACTAGGAAGTTAAATAATATACTATATTTTCTATGAGACTCAGAATATTAATTATATTCCTTAATACATTTGAATGCATTCCTCATTTTTAAAACCATTTTTTAAAAGCATAATCTTTTTTTAACTTTTAAAAACTATATTTTCAAAAAAATTAAGAGTAATTAATATAGAACAACTTATATTAAAGAGACATAAAAGTAATTAAAATATTAGAGTACTTCGTTTATTAAAATTTAATAATGAAATGTTTCTTAATTACTATATATAAAAATGTTAGAAGATTACTATTTTGGAATGAAAAATTACCATATATGGTGAGTGGATTAGAAGATATGAAGTGTTGTTTTTTGAAAGATTTGTTTATCTTAATTCATGTAAAAAACTTAAACTTTAATCAAAATTAAACAAAGAGACTTTTGTGGGTGTTTGAAAAGAGTGACACACGAAGGATTTCTCCTTGTACACGGATAAACACGAAACCTACCCCAAAGAAAGATGTAAGGTCCAAAGCTGAAAAATCATTACAACTTTTATTTACTTGGTACGAATTAGGTGAGAAATATTCTTTAAAAAGGTTAGAGAAATACTATGATTATGAATATTTACTAACGTTATATTTTAAAAAGGAATTTTATGTTGTATTGTAAGAGAGAAACACGAAAAATAAATCAGCAAAGCATGCGTAAATAAGTAGGAATTTTATTATAATATCTTTTGTCTTTTTTAGAATATATCTTTTACTCTTAGAACACGGTGTTACATTTTTGTGTGTGAAAAGAATCTTAATTTTTTAACAAGATATTTCTTATTCTCTAAAAGCGTGGAAAATATCGGAAGCATACCTTTTGTTTTCATTGGATGAATTACACATAAGTTTAATTGAATAAGTGAATCTATTAAAAGAAATCACAGGATATATAAAACAACATTTTTACTTATTCATGGTTTAATTGTATTTTTAAGAGGGGTTTGAGATTTTGTAAGGTGTTTGAGACGAGTAAGATGAACATAAGATTAACATTTTGAGTTGTTGGATTGAGTGTTAGAACATTTGGAGAAATTTTTTAGTAAGAGTTTAGAAAGATATAAAGTTAGTTAAGTGGGTATGAGATTAAATATTACTTATTGAATAATGATGTTATACTTATAGGTTATTAGACCTAGAGAAAGTGTCCCGGTTAGTTACTTGTAATTGTTATGTAAAAACTTATTTGTATAACATTAAAATCTTACAAATTATGATTCTTACATTCCATACCTTCAATTGTAATAGGCATAGACACTTACATTTATCTATGAGAATCGTGAACTGTTTCTTCAAGCCTCTTCTCTCAATCTATCTCTTGATAATTCTTTACTTATCACACCCTTTCTTGGTGAACAACAGTTAAACAAACTTCTTTATAGAAACAGTATCCTATATTCTTAATGTTTTCCAATCTTCATGGGATTAGATTTCATCAGGTATCATAATATATATATATATATAACCTCTTACATTAACCAATGAACCATTATTTTATTAAAACACATTTAGGTCCAAGACCCAAAATCTAATTCACACGAGTCACATTATAAAATTAATTTACATTATATAATTTTCTTACATGTTAGGCCACGTTGCATAACATGACCTACATATACGATACTTAACACAATCAGACCGAGTTATAAGATAATTTACATGTGATTTATATCCACTAACAAGCGATTTATATTCAGTATGCATAGTGGTTAATATTACTTAAATAATATATATAAAATACCTATTTTATAAGATAATTTACATGTGATTTATATCCACTAACAAGCGATTTATATTCAGTATGCATAGTGGTTAATATTACTTAAATAATATATATAAAATACCTATTTTTTAGGTATTGGATAGTACATAAGCTCGAAAATCAAGTTCTTGGATTTTTTAGCCTTATCTGATAGAATATTGAGAAAATCCTAATTTGAAGAGAAATAAAATTGACATGATGGAGGAACTCGTCCTACTTTGGAATAGCTTAAATAACTTGTCATCTTGAGAGTGACTAATGATTATTCAAGTACTTATTTAAAATAATTAAGTAATAGATTTCAACATTAATATGGGTCATTAACGAGGAGTTCTAAAGTGCAATGATGAATTATTGTGTCGAAGTGCCACATTATCCTAGGAGACGCAATGATTTGAACTCCGTGACGATTCGATACACTTTTAAAAAAGAAAATCGTTTGTCTTGATATTCATCTTCAATTTTACAAACTTGGGTTGAGTGTGTCATGCTCGTACTTCTTTTCTCCCCCTATTTATCTTACGTCTCTCATTTTAGTGATGTTATCTCAACAGTTTTAGGATAAAATAAAATAGTGGTAAAAATAGTGATAGAAAAAAATAACAAAGAAACGAATGAATGTAATTATATATATAGTGAGATGCACACTAATATGGATAAGGATTTGAGTATTATGAAAAGGTGGAAGAAGGGACAATGATGTGGAGAGTTATGAATTGTGAAACATGAAAGATGAAAGGGTCCAAAGTAAAAATGGAGAGTGAAATGAAAAATTTGGAAGCATAGAAGAAGGAATTGGATGGAGAAACATATTCCTGGAGGTGACAAGGACAATACCCATTCCCATCCTCTTCCCTTTCACGTGTCAATTTGGAATCTTATGCTGTTAGATACTTCCACAGGTTAAGATAAATAAACATTAACTAACTACATTTATATTCTTTTTTTACGTTGTAGTTTTTTTACAACATGCTTCGTAAATGTAAAATTATGTCTTTTAGCAATAACTTACCAAAATATTTTTCAGTTATTGCAAATCGGTTAGTAAGATAGTTTTTTTTTTTATTGCATAATAATATGCATTTTCATCTCACAGGCTAACACCAAAATTCACTAACAAGTGCAAAAAATACAATAAAAAAAATATAAAAAAAAATATTTGCTTTATAATTTATCTAAGGAGAGACAGAAAGAATCCCTAAAAAGAGAAAGATATTTGTTCCGTTGTTTCAGTTTAAATTAAATATGGGAAGTGTAAAATCTCAATGATTTTATGCCAATTTTTTTATTGGAGTCATTTTCTCAACGAATTTAATTAATAAAATTGTTAATAACACTTGATTTTAGAATTTCATTAAAAATTATTTCCCTGCTCTTTTCCCATGAGATTTAAGCGAATTTACATTTCGGGGGATTGATTTTACGCAAAACCAGAAAATTATTTTGAATCAACAAGTATACATTCCATCTAAAATAATTAATTCTAATCATTTATCAAATATTAAATCTCAATTCTACAATATACCCAATTATATTACTTTAATAATTATACCATACAAATTAAAATTTATATATATTCAATTTAATTTTATAGCAAATAATCATTTAAGAATGTTCTCATATCTCTTAATTTACATCATAACACATGAATCAACATTTTTTATTCATATTCAAGTAATAAACAACCAAGTGTCTACAAATATCTCATGTTCAACATCATTCGTGTTAGAAATCGATTGACACCAACAAATAGACATTCTAATTTTGAAATATCACTATGTTGAAATTAGATTTAGAGACTTACATATGCCATATCACTATGTTTTCATCATTTATGTGTTATGATATAAATTAAGAGATATGAGAACATTCTTAAATGATTATGGCATGAGGGTTATGCGATTTGGCCCACCATGCCTATAACTGACTTGCGTAGGCTATGGGTTATGCAGGCGAGCCTATAGGGTCATCGAGAGTTAAAATAGTAAGTTTGTTCCACTTTTCTTTTCTATCAGGTTGTACGGGCTGAACCATTCCTTATTGTCATCCCTAAAAATCATTTAATTTTAAAAGTAATAAAAATGCAAAAAGTGTAAACTTCAATTGTTAAAAATGAAAAAAAAAAGTTAAATTATAGAAAAAGATAAAGACAACTTTTAGAATAGGAAAAATATAAAAAGATAAAGGGAACTTTTAGAATAGAGAAAATGCAAGGAGAAAGAAAGTGAATGGGTTTGTTAATAATTAAGTTACTGTTTTTATCTTTCAATTTAAAATCTATCAATTATAAAATATTTGTTAAAAAAGTTGTAATCTCCCGTGGTTTCTGTTTTGATTTTTTATATCAGAAACATGTAAAGAAAAGTCTAGGTATTATGCTTCAGAGATATTACAGGAATTAGACTGTTATTTTATAT
>Ga0123341_1004174_pt1 | contig 12620 bp, 6 predicted proteins | sample Turbeapinknodule_FD_89959 | JGI IMG/M metagenome (GOLD analysis project Ga0123341, IMG submission 89959) | Root nodule microbial communities of legume samples collected from Mexico - Turtle bean Mexico pink nodule | ecosystem: Host-associated > Plants > Roots > Nodule | place: Mexico: Nepantla... | reverse complement strand
GCTCCCAAAGCTTTGAACATGCTTCTTGTAATCCTTTGAGGTGGACTTTGACCTCCATGGGCGTCCTCCATTTGTGCCTCCACCTCTTCTTGAGCTTGATGATTGGCCTCCATGTCCTCTTGAACTTGATCTCCATCACTACTTGTATGCTGAGATAATTGACCTAATTGTGAAGTGTTTGTTGTGTCCTTGGTCCTCTGCTTCTCGAGAGGCTTTGTATAATCATGTTTCTTTAAACTTAATTACCTAATTTGTATACTAAACCATCTTCAAGAGATATGTTAAATTATCTTAGAACTGAATTAGGCATAATCAGTTTAAGTAATAGTTCTTCATAAAATATTAATTGATTAAAAAAAATATCAAATGATTATTTTTAAACTGTTGTTTGCTTTTATAACTGACTATTTATGTTTTTAATCATTGTATTTTTAATCAAATGATTATTTTCTATTTTGCCTGAATAAATGTGCATTCACGTGATTTATTGTTGGGATTTGGTGCATACCAAAATATTCCACAACAACTTTTCAATATCTAGTCAATGAAAAATTTCAAATGCATTGATTAAATTCTCTCTTCCCAATAAAAATGTGTTGAATATTTTTAAACACAGATTAATTGATGCCTGCTCTCACCCTTATAAAACCTAACATTGCACAACACCAAACATTTGTTTTCTTCTCTCTACTTGTATTCATTTCATAACAGATTTCTCAAATGGCTTCCTCACAAAAAGAAAAAGAGGTCCAGAGGATCATCTTTGTTGGTGATGAAGATGCCATGACAATATTTCTACATGAGATGAGCAGGAAACAAATCAATATTTTTAAGGTGCTGAAATTTTCCTAGATGAAAGAACAAAAACTAGATGATGCAATGGAACTTCTCATGCTTCAAAGGTTGAAGCCCTTTCTGAAGTTGACAGGAAATGTATATCCTGATTTTATTAAAGTCTTTTACACTAACCTAGATTTTAATTGCAAGAATTTAGTTTCAACTAAAGGGGTCTAAATGCTAATTACACCTACCTTGTCAAGTAATATAATTGGACTAAAGCAAAATCGATTCAAGGTTGGCAAAGGAAACACAAATGAAATAGATTGCTTTATATTACTAAAAATGGGTTTTCAAAGGAGCAATTGATGGTAGAGCCTCCAACCACACACAACCACATAATAAAGAAGATGAAGACTTAAAGTTTGTTTATGGACTTATTTGAAAAAATGGGTCTAATTGGGCTTTTGTTTATCTTTGTAGGTTCAATCAAGAGGACAAATCTAGAATTAAAGAATGTATAAAATATATCCAAGAAGACCTCCAACTCATCAAAACATAAACTAGAGCTTTGATCAGAAGAACACAAGAAGACTAAGTTTCGGCTAACTAGTCAACATTATTTTTGGGCCAAGCCTTAACTTACAGGTTTTTAGGATTTCATGGGCCATGTATTGCGCCTAGTAGCAAAAAATAATAGGACCAAATAGTAAAATAGGTCTAGTTAGGGTTAAAAGTGACTAGTTAGGTGATGTGAGTTAATTTTAGGATTGCACATTTTATTGGTTGCTCTTTGTTTAGCAATTATGGTGAGAATCCTAAGAAGATTTCCAATGGACACGAACTTAACCAAGTGGTTAAGTAAGTGTGAAGGTTCACTTCAGAAGGGTAAAGAGAAAAAGACAATTATAAGGTGCAAAATGGTGCAACGAAAATTAAGACAAGGAATAAGTAAAGAAGAAGAACAAAGCAAAGAAAAAATTAAATATTAGAAGAAGACATGAATGGAATGGAAGGAGGCGTAAATAAAAGATAAAAGAGGAAAGGGATGAAGAAATCCTATGGGAAGAAAGGAAGTCACGCCACTTGGAGCAAAGGGACTCCAAGATGAGTGATGCTAGAGCCGCCATTGGAGATATTACCCACCCAAGATAAGAGGCAAATAACTTGAGCCACCACTTGAGATATTACCCATCCAACATAAGACCCAACATGAGAGCTCACAAGTCTCACAAAATCACTCCTACAGAGTTTCTTTACTATTCAAAATCAAGTTGAAAATACATAAGGCAAGACACCCTATTTATAGGAAGGGGTGCCTTGGTGGGCAAGATGGGTGAAGGGTAGAAATGGCAAGGGAGAGAGGGTGCCTAGGGTGTTGACCATGGTCAAAACCACACCTTTAGGCATAGCTTCTAGAAGGTAGGTTAAAAACCCTAATTCTAGGTGCCTTGTCTTGAAAAAGTGGGTTTGGTACAAGCCCATTTCGCTAAGTACACTCCCTTTTATGCTATGTGAACCTACTCTACCCTATTTTGCTATTTGGACCCCAAAAGTGAGCCCAAATTATTTACAAACATGTTTTTTTTATTTAAAGAAAACTAGTAGAAAGAACAGTTGATGTTCTCGTCTATGCCAAGTTCTTCATCTAGTGAGGTCCGTCTGATATTTGGTAGGGCCTTGACTTGATTACTGATATGACTGCTTAGTGTAAATTGTCTCTTGAGTTCTTGGTCCTCTTCTTGGATACTTAGATTGTATCATTAGGGTAACAATTTGGCTTCTTTGAGCCCAATATAACCCTAGAAATTCTAGGATATAATAGATGACAAAATTACCTTGGCATAGAGCACATGAACATCCACATGGCAGCCTAGGAGTGGAAAAGAGTTAGCATGGAAGATGTGAGCTAAACATGGAAAGGATGAGTCCACATGGCACCTTCTCATTTGAGAGTTTTATTTTAAATTTTCAAATTTGGCTCCAAAACGTTCAGCCCTCTCTCCTATAAATTGATGTGCTTGGCTCATGAAAAGTAAGATCAATTTTATGAGTGTTATGTTGCCAAATTGTTAGCCTAAACAGTCATTTGTCTAAACCTCTCTAGAATAGACACCTTCTTCTTCTTCATTTTCTCCAAGTGATATGGCTAAACCAATCACTCTTCATACTCTCCATGCAACTACAAGGAATCCATAGCTCAATTGGAGCCATCCTTGATCCATTTCTTCCATTAGCTTCCACAAAGTTCATTCATAATTCAAAAAAAATATGCAATCGGATGAGAGGATGCAATTAGCAATAATTTGTGGATCATCAAAAATGGTAATGCTACAGACATTTCTAAATCAAGCAATTATGGTGAAGATTCACAAGGAACTGAGATGAATGCTCTGGTAGCCTATGTACTGTTAGAATTAATGGTCTAAACAAGAGGGGTGTGAATTGTTTATGAAAATATTTTCGCAAAGATTGGCTAAGAATGAAGATTTATCAACAACCACAGAAGGAGCAATCAGGGAAGCCAAACAATTAAAGCAATTAAAATTGTTTGCAGAAAAACAATCCGTTGAAATTTCGTTTTAATAAGTTGTTTATAACGGCAGAGACAAAAATCAAATCAAACAGTTTATAACGAGTGAGTGAGAGAGAGAGAGAGAGAGAGATTACACAATCAATTTATATTGGTTCGCTCAACCCCTGAGCTACATCCAGTCTCAAGAAAACCACTGGGTATTCCACTAGTAATCAATCACAGATTACAAACACTTAACACCACAAAGAGGTGATCTTGACCACACAAGAACACTCACCCTCTTTTCTTTTCACACAACCACAGTCAGAATAACCTCTGACCTTACAGTTTAACAAACTTACAAGTATAGAAAAGAAACAATTACAAGAATAAAAAAGGAATAGATTACACCTGGCATTTCAGGAATCACATAGCTCCTAAGATCATCTCTTGAACCAATGCACAGCCTTTAGGCAATCTTGCAAAACATTGAATCAAATCTCTTCTCAAAAACGTTTTCAATCTTACTTTTGTGTATTTTTTAATATAGAGAGAAACAATATTTATAGATCTTAAATCTAGCCTTTTTAGGCAGTTAATCATGAGCCAAAGCAGTTTTAATTCAACTGAAAACAAATTTAACAGGTTTTTGAAAAACTGTTAAGAAATGTGACAATCAACCGGTTGAAATATCGTTTTAATCGATTAAATTGGTTTTGAAAGTTAGTCAACCAAGTCAAAATCAGTTTTGAAAACCTTCAAACAGCTAGGTGAAAACAATCGACTAAATCGTGAAATCAACTGGTTGTTTTTCACTTGGCTTAGAAAAACATTTTTCTCTTTCAAAACAGATTGATTCAACTTGTGCATAGGATTAAGAATGAACTTTACACAAATTCTAAACACCCTAAAACTAAGCTTCAATCAAGGCAACAAAGCATCAAGCTCATATCACAGATCTGGTTTCATCAAAGCTTCCATGTTTTACATGTACCACCAGTAGAGAAGGGTGAACTTTTACCAATTTTCGAGAGGGTTATGCTTCATAGGTTGGACACCTTTTCTGTAGAGCAAAAAGCATATTATGATATGACTACAACAAGGTTTCAACATCTTGATGACCAGATTGAAGTTGTACAAGAGCAATTGAATGAGTTTTACCATCATGATGATTAACCGGTTGTTTTTGGCTTGTTACTGGTTTATATTTTCATATGCTGAATTGTTTTAAGTTTCTAGTTTTTACTTTGGGTTGTATGGTGTTGGTGTATCCACCTTGATCATTTTATATTCTCCTTAAGCATTGTTATTACTGTTATTGTTGTTATATTTGTATGCTTATTGCTATTTGATGGACTAGTACATCCATTCAAAAGGTTTTTGTACATATTTTTTGTTTGATGAATAGAAAGGGGAAGAAATATGTGTTATGCAAGTCAGAGGGAGTAAGGTGAAGATCTAAAATTTCTTCTTTTCACCTTTAATCATTGCCCACAAAAGATAAAGCCTTTTCAATAAAATCAATCTGTTAAAATTTTGTCATAATTGTTGTAAACAATTAATTGTAAAAATCTTTCTAAGTACCATTCACCCCCACTCTTGAACTTAGCTTTCCCTTTATTCAATAGAAGGGCCTTGCGATTATTATTCCAAATGAAGCCATGAGGATACAAAACCAAATTAACGTCATCGAATGAGTGAACCCCTAGAAGGGACAAACCAAAATGGCGAAGCTATAGAGAAATTATTAACACAATAGTAGGTGGCTTTGCGAGAGGAGGATGTTCAAGCTTTGCCCATAAGAAACACATTTGTGTCGTACAATCCATGAACTTGGCCTCCGGTTCAACCCAACTGAGGAGGCCCCCATCACCTTCACAGATGGGGATTTCAAAGCGATAGATTTGACATAGGATGACCCTATGGTCATCATGGTGGACATCGATAATTTTGCAATTATGAAACAATTGTTGATCAGGGGAGTTCTGTATACATACTGTACAAGAAAACATTAAAAAATATGAGGATATCGGAGGAAGACATTCAGTCTTTTGATGATCAAATCGTTGGTTTTTCTATAGAACGGGTGGACATATGAGGTTACATAGATCTCTACACCATGTTTAGGGAAGGAAAGAATTTGATTCAGACTATCAAGATAAGATACCTAAATTTCAAGCCAATACCTCTTATAACATCTTGTTAGGATGACCATCTTTCAACCATTTGGGAGCCATAGTTTCAACACCACATTTGGCCATGAAGTTCCCATCGACCTCTAACGATATCATCAGGATACATGTGGACTAGAAGGTGGCAAGGAAGTGTTATTTGGCTAGCTTGAAGGTAGAACCAAAAAATAGAGAACAATCCTAAGAACCCATTTCTCAAAGGAGGGAGCATATGGTCGCCTTTATGGACCTTGATCCCTGGATGAATGACGTTTGGCTGGAACCACGAGAAGACCTTGAAGGTGTAACTAACATGAGAACGTCATTATCTGCAAACGATGCTACCATCTTAAGCCAAGGGTTGGTAAAGAATGTTAATCTCTTTACTTCAACCGCATTCAACATGTTGGGGTGAGCCCCGAAGTCACTACACACAAGTTATCCGTGTACAAAGAAGCCCAGCCAGTCGCCCAGAAAAGAGGAAAATGGGTGAAGAAAAATGTAACGCGGCAAAAAGCGATATCGACAAGCTACTAAGCACAATACACCACTTGGTTAGCCAATTTGGTGATGGTGAAGAAGGTGAATGAGAAGGGAAGGATCTAAATACAATTTGCTCAAAGGACGCTTACTGGTTGTTGAGCATTGATCGCTTGGTAGACGGTGCGACAGCCACTTTGTGCAAAGTTTCTTATATGTGTATTCCGAGTATAATCAGATTTGGATGCATCAAAGGAACAAGGAAAAAACATTCTTTATGATCAACTGCGCTAACTTATACTACAAAGTAATGTCGTTCAGTTTGAAAAATGTTAAGGCCACATACCAAAGGTTAATAGGTAAAATCTTCAAGAGGATGCTTAGCCAAAATATCAAGGTATATGTAGATGATATCGTAGTCAAATCCAACTCTTGTGTACAACATGTAGAATACTTTCAAAAAGTCTTCAAAGCATTGAGAAATCATGGAATGAGGTTGAGCCCCGAGAAATGTGCGTTCGGGGTCGAATGTATTCTTAGGATTCATGCTAACACATTGTGGCATAGAAGTCAATCTAGAACAATGTAGAGCAATCAAAGAAATGAGGAACCCCCTAAATATAAAAGAGGTGAAGAAAATGATCGACCCATTAATCACTTTGTCCAAATTTATCCTGAAACTTATGGAGAAAACCAAACCAATCGTCCAGCTACTGAGGAAGGCCGTTAAGTTCAATTGGAACCCGAAATGTGAATAAATATTCCTTCAACCAAAAGCCTTCATCGTAGCACCCCTAGAAATATAAAATTCGGATCCACAATGACCAATTGTTGTGGACTTGTCGGTATCAGACAAAGCCATCAGTGTTGCACTTGTCCAAGATGTAGATAAAGAGGAATAATCAGTATCCTTCATTAGCCGAATCTTACACGATGTTGAGACCATACATCAGATGATAGAAAATGTTTCCTTGGCACTCATAATCATTTCCCGAAGAATGAGGATGTACTTCCAAAATCACAAGATAATTGTGAGATCGGATTACCTTATCATGAAAATTTTGGCTAATCTTGACTTAGCGAGACAAATGATCAGATGGTTAGGTTAACTATCAGAGTTTGATATCCGGTATAAGCCGAGGGGGGCAATCAAGTCACAATATTTCGTTGACTTCTCGACAGAATTAAGTCCCACACCCAATGATGAAGACATACAATGGACGTTATGTTAGAATTATAGGCCTTAAACAAGAGGAGGTGAATTGTTTTTGAAAGATTTTTGCAAGTATTGAAGGTAGAGAAAGACAATGAAAAATCAATCAATTAGAAAACTGTTTTTAATTTGATTGTAGAAAATCAACCAGTTGTTTTTGTGAAACAACCGGTTGTTTATACCAGCAGTTTATTAAATCAAAGCAAAAGCAATTTAAAGAGAATAAGGATAGAGATATTCAAATAGGATGTTTATACTGGTTCACTCTTTACCAAGAGCTACATCCAGTCCTCAGTTAACCACTGAGAATTCACCAAGTAATCAAACTTTGATTACAAACAACACACCAAAGTGATGATCTTGAACCATTCAAGAACACACACCACCTTTGGCAAGAACACACAGTTTGCATAACAACCCTCTGAAACTACACAACACCAGGTCACAGAGAAATACAATGATTAAGGAAGAAAGGAATAAAATACACCTTATACAATCAAAAATTAAAGTAAAAATAATACAGAGAATCTTATTCCACACTTGAGAATGATCTAAAAGCTCTTTGCAATCTTGAAAACTAATTTTGATTGATCTTTCTTAGTTAGTTAATAACCAGAAGCGTAAAACAACCTTTTTATACAACAATCAGATGGTCAAAGCATTTAATTCAAGAACCAAAGACAGTTTGAATCATTTAAAATAGATTTGAACAATTTAACAAAATTCTGTTAAAGTTTCCAGAAAAACAACTAGTTGAATTTTCAAAACAACCAGTTGAATTTTCAAAACAACCGGTTGAATTGGTTTGACAGCAAAGTCAAACAAAGTCAATCTTTTTCAAATTCTTTTCAAAATCCACTAAGTGTAAAACAACCGGTTGAATCGACATTTCAATAGGTTGAATTTTCACTTTCTTTAGAAAACACATACTTTTCAAAAGGAATAAGATTCAATTAACCTTGGATCATCACAAAGAGTGGATTAACAAATTCAAATACTTCTAGACACACACACAATCAGCAACAAGGTCTTCAAGAAATCTTCTTGAATTTGGAAACATCAAATCACCTTGTTCTACACTTTACACGTGGACGAATCGTCCAATACAAAATCATGTGGAACAAGAGTCATCTTGGAGGGATCGGGCGGCCTTCGTTTGGAGCAATACCTAAAGTTTGATTTTAAAACTTCCAATAACCAAGCCGAATATGAAGCCATACTGGTTGGCCCAACAAGAGCTTCTAGATCGTTTAGAAGAATTTACATTATTCCAAACATGTCATTTATAGTCTCACCATCTTTCATATTGATAAACTCATACTAACATGTGAGTGTTGCAACTTTTCTTAATTGCACATCTTCATTACCTTCTTAATTTATCTAAGACAATACTAAATTTCCTTAATGGTTTTCAACATGTAAACCTTTTTTTATATTTATGTTTAAATAAGGCACATATGAAGGTGGAACTTGCTTTCTTGTTTAACTGCATGGAGTTAAACTCTTCCTCTTCCCAACCCTCTCCTGAAGATTTGATCTTGATATCTCCTTTGTTGATGATCTGCCATAACTAGTAATGTCTAAAATTAATGTACATCTTTGTATGATCTTTCTAGTAAGGAAAGTGATGCAGTCCAAGCTTGTGGTTGATAGATTGATTGGAGTGGTAGCAAAATTGGATTGAAGCAAGTGTACCGAAATGAAGATGAGGTGGAAGAATTTGTGAGATTGAAGGTGCAATGAAGGGGAAAGAGGTTTGGCTACCCTTCCCTGGGTTCACTAGGCTAAATAGGATCACTAGCAAGAGATATTTGGGAGAGAATGAGTATTCAAGTTCTGAACTCTTCTTTAAATATTTGCAAATTTGGTACATGAGTGGAATTTAGGGTATTTATAGATGAAGGTAGCTTGCTCCTTAAGTTGTCATAACTTTAGTTAAGTAGACTTAATTAAGGTAAGTATAATGTTTTAAGGAGGTTGTGTATGCTCATTTGAGAAGCTCTAGAAGCCCTTACTTGTGTGACAAGTTAGGGTTACTATAGTGTCTTTGTTTCATCTATAAAGTACTCTTGAAAACAAACCAAAATACAATTCCTATACAGGTTTATTCTAGTATTTATACATACGGTTCATTTTTCTTTTATTCTTGTGTATGGTGGCTTGGATGGTCTTCCATCAGAAAGTCTTCTCCTAGAAAGGTTAAAGGACTTGTAAGAAGTGCTCCTTTAGCTATTAGTTTTTGTTCCATCCATGTTATTACTTAGATATTTACTCTAGTCATTGTGAGGTGTTAAACCTTTTAGAGGCTGAGTTTTGAAAGCAAATATGAAAAATAGGTAAAAAAAACAATAAGGGATAGTTGAATTGTATTTTAAATATTCTTTGAAATTTTTGCAATATCATCTAATAACAAGCAATTAGACAATAATTTTAGCTTGTAGGCTATATGTCAACAATCATTTGTAAAAATTGATTTGTAAAGATTTCTTTGTCAATGCAATACAATAATAAGCAATAAACAAGGATAAAGGGAAAAAAAATCTCTTTATTTTTATATTGGTTCGTTTGATGGTGTAGACTATGTCCAGTTCTCAATCAACTTTTGAGTTTTACTATGCAGATTATTACTACAAGTTACAAACTAAGTATTATTTGGAGTACAACCATTTCAAGATAATAATCCAAGTATTGTTTGAACACCCATCAACTCCTAACTAAAAACCCTAAGTATTGTTTGGAACACAACCACTCTTAGCTAAAAAATCGAGTATTTTTTGGACCTCAACCACTTTTGGATAACCCCTTAAGTATTGTTTAAACTGCAACCTCTCCTACCTAATACAAAATATTCTTTGAACGACATTCACTCCTGCCTAAAACACTGAATATTTTTTGGAATGCATCCACTTTTGGCTAAACAAACTAGGTTTTTATAAGAATATGATCACAAATATTTACTCACTAGAAAGTATTAGCATCTTATAACGTATACAAATATATGAAGTCTCTTTTAGTTTGATATGCAAACAAAACATTGTTCTTTAGAAAGTGTTTAAGGTCACCAAAAGATTTTGACAGTGTTTTGGAACTTATCAATCATTCACTTCTCTATCTTAACTTGGGAGAAAGAGTCATTGCAAATCCCTTTCTAGCCATTAAGAGCTTTTGAACTTAGATAACTTCATCCTTTTTTGCTAGACAAGCGTGGATGTAGAGGTGCATTAAATGTAGTTTATGCAACATTAAATGGCGTTCTCCTCCTCGAGAAACATCCCAATAGTTGTCAATACTTACCAACACTAGGTTAGAGAGCTTTATACTAAATAAAAGAGTAAAAGTAAGGCTAGGGAATATAGTTGAACCAGAGTTGACATAAGCTTGTGTCAGGATGGTTGTTGAAATGAAACAACTTTAGCTCATCTTCCAAGCGAAGACATTCCTTGTAACACAATATTAAGCTTTAAGAATATTTTCGTTAGGTACAAAGTAAGCTTAGAGACTGTATACACTTATCATATGTTATAGTTTTTACTTATCAAACAAAGTAAAGACTGCAATGTGTTGTCTCGTCTATCAGACAAAAAACTTACGCATAATTCCTTTTCTTTCAGACGAAGCATCTTCATGCTTTGTACTTTATTGTTACAAGCACTTAATCAAATCACTTGATCAAAACTATGAGATTGTTGGACTTTAATAAAAATCAAACAAAATGGTTTGTTGAACTTGGATATAAGATTTTAAGTTTAACTAGAGTTAACATAATCTTGTGTTAGGATGGTTATTGAAATGAAACAACTTTAGCTCATGTTCTAAGCGAAGACATTCCCTACAATAATAAGCTTTAAGAATATTTTCGTTAGGTACAAAGTAAGCTTAGAGACTGTATACACTTATCATATGTTATAATTTTTACTTATCAAACAAAGTAAAGACTGTAATGTGTTGTCTCGTCTATCATACGACACACTTACGTCTTGCATGATTTTTTATTTTTCATAATTTCTTATCTTTCAGACGAAGCATTTTCATGCTTTGTACTTTATTGTTACAAGAACTTAATCAAAGCACTTGATCAAAACTATAAAATTGTTGGATTTTAATAACAATCAAACCCTTGAACTTGGATCTAATATTTTACTTAACAAATAATTATTCACTAAAAAAATTTAAAAAATTATTGGACGAATCTCAACCCGTGAAAAATAGGATAATTTCCTATTTAAATTTGTCCCACAAATTATATCTTGAATTAAACATGTGCAAAGATGTGTTAAATAGGATAATTTCCTATTTAAATTTGTCCCACAAATTATATCTTGAATTAAACATGTGCAAAGATGTGTTTGATAATTGTATTGAATTGTTGTATGTTATCCTGAATTAGATAATTTGATATCAAATACTTAAGGTTATATTGAGTCACTTTATAGTACTTGATATTAATTACATGAAATCATTATTAAAATGAGATAAACTTGTTATATGATGGTCTAATCATATATATTAAAATATTAGGTAGTGATAAGTCAGAGAAAAGTTCTTACATCATTATTACATTGTGGACTCATGTGTTTAATAAACTTAATATGTAGATAAAAGTACTTAAAATAAATTAAACATTAATCTATGTTAAAACATGTTTGATAGAAGTATTCTAAAAGTATTTATTGAAGCTAAGTTTTCAAGACCAATAAAATCTTGAAACATTAATAGATCAGAATGGACATGAATTGATTTGTTTAAATAATATATCTCTATTTTAATCATAAATTCTTGATAGTTCACTCATTTTATTTTTGCTATGTGATTTTTTTATTGTAATTGTACTTGCTAGATAAAGTATAACACTGACAAACCTAAATAGTTTTAATTATATACATATGCCTTTTTAATTTTTAAATAGATATTAACTTTATTGTATTTTAATAAAGGCATATGCATGATTTATTTATTTAATAACTAATGTGTTCACTAAAAGTTTTGATTAAAATTTAAATTATTAAAATAAAAAAAATTATATCTATTTAATAAGAATTTTGAAGAATTTAATTCATATATATTATCTGTGAAATTTTTTATATCATTATTATTATCTAATTATAATTTTCCATACATTAAAAGGTATAATTTTTAATAATTATTTTAAGATTATATATCATTTTTACAAGTTATAAATTATATGAATAAATTCATTGATTTATTATTATATTTGCATGTTATTGTAATACAAATATAAAGATAAACAGAAGCTGCCTGAGTGTAGTACACAATTTATTAGTTATTAAAAAAAATGTAAATATTAGTTTATTAAAAGATTTAATTATTTTTAATTCCTATATTAATGGTTAAAAAATAATTTCATTTTATATATTTTAAAAAGTTTAATGTCATTTTAGTTTTATTTTATTCCAAATTTTCTCGGAAAAAATAAGAATTTAGTTTTATTTAAATAATTCAATGC
>Ga0123341_1004173_pt1 | contig 12621 bp, 8 predicted proteins | sample Turbeapinknodule_FD_89959 | JGI IMG/M metagenome (GOLD analysis project Ga0123341, IMG submission 89959) | Root nodule microbial communities of legume samples collected from Mexico - Turtle bean Mexico pink nodule | ecosystem: Host-associated > Plants > Roots > Nodule | place: Mexico: Nepantla... | reverse complement strand
TATATATTTTTTTTCAATTTTCATTATTTTAAAATAGTTGTAACAAATGGGACCTAATTTATGACAACTATAATTGGGTCGGAGAAAAAAAAAATTCTAAGATTGAATAAAACTGATATTTTAGCTTGTAATTTGTGCAAGGTAAATTATTATTTCATAATAAACAAATCTCCAATACAAAAAAAATTTAAATGTATAAATTATATAATAAATATATAGCAATTTCCAATAAATATTTTAATTACAGAAGTGAACTTATACACTTTTACAAATTTTATCATTGGATTTTCAATTTTTGAAATTTTTATCACCGAGTTTTCGATTGCATGAATGGTGTTACAAGCTTTTAATTTTACAGAATTTACCATCTGAATTTTAAAATGATATAAATTTAATTTTTCCATCAATCGAATGTCTAAATAGTTAAATGTGTGATGACGAAATTAATAAATAAGGTAGAAAAATAAAGATATGACCAATAATTAAGTGAAATGATTTCATCTGCATTAATAAGAAATAATGTAGCGACCCTACTCTTAAGTATTAAAGGAAACTAGTTACTCAATTTATCTGTATTTTATTCTAGAAAACCGATTAAGAATCCTAAAATCATGATTTTCTCAGCTACATTCCACATTCATATATTATCCAAGTTGAGTAATATATAAAAGTAAATAATAAAGTAAAAATAGATAAATATATTGAGAAATTTAAACATTAATTTAGTACAATAAATATAATATAAATAGTTAGTAATAATTAAGTTAAATTTGTATAATAGTGTGTTTAAAGGCGTAAAGGTGTCGGTTAAGCAGAGGTTAGTTATAAATCGCAGAGGCATGGCATGACACGGGAGAAGTAGTAGAATGAACGCATGGGTGTGTGAGAATTTACAAAAGTACCCACGCAACAACACCACCACCACCCTTTCTTTCTCTCTTTCTTTCTTTGTTGCGAACAAGAGTTTGTTTCTATTCCAGCAAAAAATATACAATAATAGAATTGGCGAAAGAAAGAAAGGTGAATGTGAATCGGAGCGTTGGATGGTCTAAAGTTGGGAGGGGGTGGCAGAGAGAGAGAGAGAAATCAATCGAATAAATCTGGCAAATCTCGTGGGATTGAGGGCTCGGTCTTCCTCCAAGCAAGCTTCCCCTGATTTGCACGACGAGGAGGAGGAGTGCAGGCCTTGGCGTCGCCGCTTAACCATGTCTTTCTCCTGGGCTTCCGCCCTCAGGATCACCATCCTGCTCCTCCTCCTTGCCGCCGTCATCGTCGCATGCTTCACTCTGCCAATCGAGAAGGTTCCCCCTTCCCTACTCTCTTCTTTCTTTCATTCCACATTCATCAACGCTAATCCTTTCCCGTTTCGCCTCTGCAGATGATGAAGGACTTCTTATTGTGGGTCGATCACGATCTTGGGCCCTGGGGCCCACTCGTTCTGTACGCCCTTCTTTCTTTCTTCTTTATCCCTGAATTGTTTTCCTCTCACCCACCGTCTTATTGATTCTAATTTCTGAATTTGTTTGGTTGTTTTCAGGGCTGTTGCTTACATTCCTTTGACTGTCTTGGCAGTTCCAGCTTCCGTGCTTACTGTAAGAGCCGTTCCTACCCTCCTTCTTCTTGCAAATCTTTTTTTATTTTTTGTATATGCTAATAACGAATCTTGCTAGCCAGTGTCATTCGTTAGGAATTAAAAGGAGATTTTTTTTTTTTTATATGAAATCACAAGAGAAATGGATTCTAACTAGAGCCCTGTCTCCATTTTAATGTAAAGTTATATCAGGGCGTTGCCTGAATTCCAAGCAGTTTCTGGTGTGTCCGAACCAACACTTTTTTAAATTAGACAGTAGGTGAACGGCTCTTACTTCCCCGAACGACCATAATTGTCTAAAAAAATCAGAATGGAATAGGAAATGTTCCCTGACAAAAGATATTATCTATCCTTAAATGCAACAAAGACAATTCTAAATTCTCAATTGATTCAAATTAGTAGGGAACGGTAACCCACTGTGTAAAAACTCCCACTTGGTGGGGTTGTGATGGGTAGATGTCCACAGCACCCTCATAAGCGGATAGGTTGTTTCTAGAGATAAATTCAAAGTAGTATCTGTTAAAATAATGAATAATGTAGCTCAATACATTGAGCTCCATTTCAACTTGGAATCAAATGTATTCTTTGTCTGTTCCAATAGTTATTTGCTGCAATCTTGTGGTGCTAGAGGAAAATTGAGGAATAGAATGGGAATTGAGAAATAGAGCTGCTATGCTGGACAGAAATGACAGACAGTGCTAGATGACACTATTGAGAGTGGTCTGGAAGGGAGAGGGAATATCAATATGTGATACAAGTTGCGCACTAATTGTAGCACAGCAACTGGAAGATGACAACAATATACAGGGAGAAGGGATTTAGGGTTTGAAGAAAAGTTCGGGGAGGCTATTTGGGAAAGATAGTGTTGATAAAATGAGTTAGGGTTAAGTTAGGATATGTTTGGTTTGCATTATTAAAAATAATACAATTTGCTAACGTACTCGTTTAAGAAAGAATAAGTTACCAAGCTACAGATTGGATTTATTTGAAGAAAATCAAAGTAATTGTTTAGGTAAACTCACTTACTTTTTTAAGGAGTAAGTTAGCAAACTAAATAAGTTGGATGTATTTTTAGACGATCTTGGTTAGACTTCCTAAGGTACTCCTTTTAAAAATGACTATATGTTAGCAAATATAATTAGTAATGATATCAAATGATAAGTAAAAGACTAATATGGCACTTAAAAGTAAACGTGGAAAGTATAGTTTTGTAATTTCTTTGTGGTAGGAAATTTGTGGGCATCCTTGTCCCAAATCTGCCTTCATGCGATTCTTAGCCTTGTCTCAATTCCCCGCATGAAAACATTCTAGAATAGGCCTACTAGAAATGTATTGAGTTGAGACTAACACCCAAAAGCTAATTCAAGGGTAGACAATTGCTTAGTTTACAGATTTCCCTCGCACACCAAATTTGTCCCACCCAGGAATCCGACCCCCTTGATCCTCCTCTCTTATGTTGGGACTAGACATTTGGTTTGTGAAGTTTGCACAGATGAACATCTGCAGGTGGACCCTACATTAAGATTGGGTAAGCTTGAATGCCATATAAACAGTGGCGAGGCCCAGCTTACTTCCAAAGCTAGCTTAAAGGTGGAGAATTATCCAAATCTTATAAGCACTATCTGACCATTCTTAGCCAATGTGGTAGTCCATGCAAGGATTCCTGAATGTAGTGAAAAATTTGCCATACCTAATGTCACTTGTATAACTCTTTGAAAAAGGTTAATATCAGCTTTTAACTGTGTGGTGAATGTCTGATGTATCTATATACTATTTGGTTGGAAAGGCTCTGTTCAGCGAAAAGGAAGCATGCGTCCAGAATTGGCAAGGACTTCCACCTGTCATTTTGTAAATAAGCCTTTTGTGTTTTTTCTTCTTGCTTATTATGTTTTGGTGTGCAATATTTGTTTTCTCCCCTCTTCCATTTCATGGTTTTAAAGTATGTTCGGTAGGAACTAGGAAGGAAAAAAGGTGAAACATAGAGCAGATGGAAATAAAGAAGAGAGAAATAAAGTGAATGGAAATAAAGAAGAGGGAAGTAAAGTGAATGAAAATAAGTGAGAAATAGAGGTGTTTGGTTTACGAGAAATGAAGAAGTTGAAAAGGGAAATAGAAAAAAGAGAGAAGTAAAAAAAGATACATCATTTCCTCTCTCTTCTCTCTATTTTCTCTCACATTTCTCTACTACCAAAGATACAGTCTTATTTTAGATCTCCATTACAATACCTGCTATAGAAGAAGATAATTTGGTTGGACACATTACCTAATATGCCCTTTTTTCAGCTTGGCGGTGGTTATCTTTTTGGGCTTCCAGTGGGCTTTGTTGCTGATTCTATAGGTGCAACTATTGGTGCTGGAGCTGCATTTCTTCTTGGCAGAACAGTAAGTTTTTCAAGTTTTACATTTGTCAAAAGAATAATTATTTTTGTCCACTACTTTCTACTCAATAGTTGATTTATGCTAGGTTTTTCTTTATTAATACAAGGCGCTCTGTCTTCATATGTACATGATTTCTGCAGTGTCATTAGCATTTCATTTAGGTTCATTTCAATCTATGTTTCCATATCATGTTATAATTATCTCTATCCTGAGGTTACTTACCCATTTCTTTGTCAATTTGGTCAGATTGGGAGATCATTTGTTGTTTCTAGGTTGAAGGATTATCCACAATTCAAATCAGTGGCAATTGCTATTCGAAGATCAGGCTTTAAGGTTTGCAGACTTCATATTTTTAATACTGGTGTGAAAATCTTGATTCTTTTGTTAAACTTTCTAATATTACACTAGTTTGTTTAACCTTTTTTTTTCTGGGTTTCTTATGTGCAAACTGTCAACTTTTGGTGAAGCGAGTGGGTCATGAAGTTATGAAATACAAATATTTTAAAATATCAGTAATTTTGACATATTAAAGTAGAATTGTGTTTGATTACTTGTTAATTCTAAAAAGTACTAAGTACTAAACCTCGCACCAAGTGGGTTTGTGGATCATTGTTACATCAAATACTATCATACACTTCGATGATTACTTGCCAAAATGAGCAAGTGTGCTTTTTAATGTTAGGTCATCTTGGTATGTTGGTTAATGTTAACAAGTTCATTAAACCAGAGATCATCTTTAAGGTGGTTGTCTCTTCTTTAGTGGCAACAGCTAAAGTGCAGTGTTCAGGGTTAAAATGAGCAAGTGTGCTTTCTAATGTTAGGTCATCTTGGTATGTTGGTTATTGTTAACAAGTTCATTAAACCAGAGATCATCTTTAAGGTGATTGTCTCTTCTTTAGTGGCAACAGCTAATGTGCAGTGTTCAGTGTTAAAATGAGCAAGTGTGCTTTCTAATGTTAGGTCATCTTGATATGTTGGTTAATGTTAACAAGTTCATTAAACCAGAGATCATCTTTAAGGTGGTTGTCTCTTCTTTAGTGGCAACAGCTAATGTGTGCAGTGTTCAGTGTGCTCTATGCACTCACCTAGTTTTCTGAGGGAGATGCACATAATAGTACTTCATTCCTTGTTTTAATTATATTACTCATTTTATTAATCTCTTTTTAAATGTATCAGTGAAAAGATCCTTTTGGAGGAAAACAATAGCATGTATTTGAAGCAACATGAACCGACCTTTTTCTTCTCTTGTTACCTTGTGCTTATGCCGTTTGTTATTTGATAAGAGTCTGTCTTCTTTTAAGTGTTTATATAACTATCTATCCCTGTTAATTTACCAATGTTGTGTTTGTGGCAGTTTTTAGTTATTGATAGAAGTCTATTATTGTGATATTTCTATGCTCAGTTTTGTTTGCACATGTGTCTTGGTATTCCTTTCTGTTTTGTTTATATCTGACTTCCTGAACTGTCTGTACAGATTGTATTACTGCTTCGGCTTGTTCCACTTCTACCGTTTAACATGTTAAATTATCTCTTGTCGGTGACTCCTGTTTCGGTAGGGGAATACATGCTGGCTTCCTGGTTAGGAATGATGGTATGTTCTTTGCCCATAATTATACATTCAGTTAGTATAGTAACAAATTTCTGTTGTGTTATGATTTTCAAAATTATTTAGTTTTAGAATTTCTTCCAGTAACGTTTCTCCATTGCTGTAAATTAATTTTTTTCTCTAAGGTTTCTAATAAAAAGATGTACAAACTTAATGAGGAGGATCAAATGAAATCTTTAGCAGTCAGAATTGTTTCTTTTTGTTTCATATCCAGATGAAGATGAAAAATGGTCTTTCTTTTCTATTGTCCATAGTGCCACATACGAAACAAAATTCTTCCTTAAATGTGCATAACATGATTGTCAAATAATGAATTGAAATAAGAGTTAAAGACTAATTTTCCAACTATAGTACTGCAAGAGTAGTAACCCAATGTTAATAATAGCATAATATACATCTTGTTTATAATAATACAATCCTATCAATTAAAAGGTGTCAAGCATAAACTTTTGAAGCTAAATCACGCAACCCAAAGTCAAAAGTTCAAACCCTACTGAATTAAGCCTTTTGTTATATGGTCAAATGACTTGAATTATGAAAACACAATCACATCTTTCTAATCTCTAATTCTGACTACATAGGTGCATATCAGTAAAATGATTCTTTTAAATGTTTGTGATTGTGGTTCTACCCGTCTTATGCATATATTATAAAGCATGTATATTTGTCAGTACACTTGTTTCAGTTATTTGAAAACCTATTAGTGATTAGTTTAACTTGGTTAGTAATTTTGAGCTAAGTTTCCTGGAGTCCTTTCTGTCATCATTGTTACGAATTTGCATCTGTTATGAATGTAGTATATATCTGTTCCCATTTTGGGCTCGTGTTAGAAATTACTATGTGTTTTTATAGTTCACTAGATAGCATGCCAATATCAATGTTAATACCTGATAATGTTGCTGTTGCAGCCAATAACATTGGCACTGGTATATGTTGGAACAACTTTAAAAGATCTTTCTGATGTGACACATGGTTGGGGCGAGTTCTCAAAGACTCGTTGGGTAAGAGATGCTATCCTCTATTACTTATATTAACGGCCTTTCTGGTGTACTTAAAATGCCTTGGATGGTAGAACTACAAGTGCAATATTTCAATTTTCTTGAGTGGATGAAATGTGTGATTTATCTATTATCATTATAATACAGTCATGGCCATTTTTTATAATAATAAAAAACAATAGCAGAAATATCTTGTTTTAGTTTTAATTTTTTTATACACTTTTATCTTAATTTTTATTAAGTAATTACATGTTTTTTCTAACTTCCTTTTATTCTTTCTGTAGAGTTAATTTCGTATTTTCATTATTTATTTTTTATTTGTTTTAAAAAACAAGGTAGTAAACAAAGAAAGTAGTTGTTATTTACCAGTCAGTCACATTCACATGTGGTACATTCTTTTCTAGTCAAAATATTAATAATTTTGTACATTGAGGGGAAAAAGGAAAAGCAAAATTTTAACGGTAAAATAGTAAGAAAATATGTAAAAAAAACAGTTATAGGAATGAATCTTCTTTATTAATTGTTATAAATAATATATATTTCTTTCTGATGTGGATGCAGGCTTTTATCATTCTCGGTCTTGTGATATCTGGTAAGTTTCATTCCACAAGTATAAATTATGAAGGTTTCTTATTAATATAGAGTACAAATTTAGTAGTTTCTAGTGCCATGCTTCAATTGCATCTTGCAACTTGACATAACGTGTCCATATTCTTGTGATGGACCAATTCACCTGATTTCATATTGCATTTTTCATCTGCAATGAACATTTAAATCAAGGCAAAAGTTGAAAATTCTCCCCAGCATTTACAGCAATAGAATAATTTCAGCCTTCAAACTTCACTAACAAAATATTGGTAGCCTCTGGTCTTCCAGAAGAAATTTCTAATAGCCTATTCCCTGTGGCTTCTTACAAAGTTTCTCTTTTCTCTTGATTTGATCGTACATTCTTTGAGTGGGAAGGCTGGCCAGCTTTTTCTGCCACCAATGTAGTGGCTGCCAGGTAGCAAATTGTTATTTGAGACACACACATGGTCTGTTTCCTGGGTCTCTTCATTGCGTTTGTGCAGTGGCAGGAAGAAAAATGACCTTAATAGAGTAATCGGAGAAGTAAAAAATTTACCTATCTCATATTACAAAAATATACAACTAGGCGTTCTTAAATTTGCATGATTTTATTATACTGAATTGTTTTGGGTTTAACTATTCTTCATGAGTGATGTGAGTTCTGTTCTGAGTAAAGTTTTTCACTTCAATTATTATCATCATTATTATTATTTATTATTTTGTAATTTTTATGCTTGACATCTTTGATTAAATCACAATTTGTTGCACTAAGTATAAGTAAATGTTTATAACAGTTTTCAAATCAAAGGTTTATACTACAGTTAATAGTAGATTCTTGATCATGGAAGAAGACTAGAGGAGGTTGAATTATTGAATTGCTAGGATATGTATGATTGAGCATTGCAAATCATTTCATGGTGCAATAAATGTATTGAATGTTTATTTTCTGATAACCTCTGTTATTTTGGGTTATGTGCAGTGATTCTGATGATATGTGTTACTAAAGTTGCTAAGTCTGCTTTAGATAAAGCCTTGGCTGAAAATGAAGATATTGATGATATTTTACCTGAGTTACCGATTGTTGCTGAACCAGCACCAAATCTCAACCAACCTCTCATAATTAAGATAGATTCTGCTGAAGACAGTCATGAAAAGTAAATTCCTTTTTGTGTAAATTCTTTTTCCATCCTACCCTCTAAAGGCTATATCCTTTTTTAATTAAAGCTTAGAGGTAGCTGCCTGCTTCTATTTATTCGCTATTTGTACAGTCAAATTTAGAAATATAGCGTTTAATCCTGCGACCAATATCACATTATTGAAAGCGTATGTCTTAACATCACTGAAGTTAATGCTATGAACCATTCCTCATTCTCTTTATTATCTTATTATACTTTTATTTTCACCTTATAGGATTATGCTCTTCCATTTATTCTCGAAGCAGATATTTTTACTCCCGATTGTACTCATTGACTATTGATAAATTGTAAAAATTTTCAGATACACAAGTTCATCAAATACCATTCAAATTGTAATTTTTTTAATCTCAAAAGCAAATGAAATCTTATGAAATAATTTGCTTAAACGTCCACGTTTGTTTTGGAAATACGTTACTTTTTAAAATAGTATATCCTAAGTGATTGGAGAGTCTGTGAAGCAAAGTTTTGTTAGTATTAAAAAGGAAAATACTTGAAGCAAAGTTGACTTAGTATTTCAATTTCTTATCTGGATACTTTTCTTTTCATTCTTTTTATCATTTTATAACTAAACTCTTGAGGTATAATCTAAATTTGTATTTACTCTAATAGTATAATGTAGTGTGGGAAAGTCACATGTGATAGAGTCATCAACTAAGTATATAGTGCTGCTGCTATTCACTCACATGCAGTTTGGCTTCTATAGGTGTCTCCAAGTTGTTTATCCTCACGCTTTTCCCAACCTGGTTTCAAATTCTGTTTCGTTAAAATCTTCTATCTAATGATCCAATCCCTATGAATTCTGTGTACTGCAATTACTCATGATTTTCATATGTTGGATCAAATTTTGCATCAGACATGCACACAATTTTTTTCATAAGTAAATTACACATACTAGCATATCTCCTGTGTGTATTATATTGGGTTGAAGTTTTTTTTTTCTTTCATAAAATTATATCATTGTTCTTTTAAATTAAGATGAACCAAAGAATTCAATAATTCTTTTCTAATAAAACTTCATCCTATCCCAAACCAAAACCCATAGCTATTGAAAGTCAAACCATAGTTTGCAATTGATCCAGTATTTTAAGTGAATAAGAAGACAAACAGTGAGTAAGACAGACAAACAGTGGGAAAGACAAACCCTTTGTCGTACCCTTTGGCTTATGATATAAATTCTGCAATCGAACCAGTAATTTTAAGTAAAATGTATTCACATGATGATTGTACAATGAATTTTTTTATAAGTATATATTTAAATTAAATTTTAAACAGATCTCCATGTATAATAACAATTATTCTAATATAATTATTATACTTGGTGAGCACATTTGAAAAAAAAAATATTAATTTCAGATTAATCTGTCCTTTAGATATTTTTTATTTATTAATGTCTGTTTAATACCAAATTAATGTCGTTTATGTACCAAATTAATCAAGCAACTATATAAAATTATTGTATGAATAATGTTACTGCTTATAAAGAGTTTATAAGAGTTATGGGTCTCATTTGGTTGCCTTGAGATATACTTTTATTGCAGATATTTTGTCAACATATTGTACAGACATATTTATAAGTGTAAAAATTAAGTTAAAGGTAAATTGTATTTTAAAAACAATTTACAAATATTCGATCATCTTTAATGTTAATTGAAGAGATTTTGCATATTAATTAATGGAAATATGGAAAAAAAATATCATTTTAGTTGAATAACTAATTAAAGAATAAAAAAAAATCGATGACAGTAAAATTTGTCCTACATGTCAAGTAATATTTATATTGTTGCAAATTACCTTATAAATCAGAAAATTAAGTAAAACTTAAATCTATTACCTTCATTTTAGTTTCTATATCTTGGTTAATATAAGATTTGAGTTTTGTTTTACCCTAAATAAGAAATTATCATACACATTGCCATGTCAGAAAAGCCACCATCCATAAGTTTTGTCCCAAATAACTCATCTTTGGTCATTTCCATGTCACATGTTTCACTGACTATAAGACGTCTAGTCCAAACAATTTAGAAGGGTAGGTTATTTGTCTAGAAGCTTAACTAAAATAAAGGACACCCCTTACAAAAGGTGATGCAACATCATATGCTGCCTCATCATGAATCTGTGAATGCCTTGTATGGGTGGCAATACCCTCTTTTTCCCACCAAGAATCAAAGGAAATTCCATCTACGAATTTTTAAAAATTTTGTCAGTGCAAGTAAACTTTCCCACTGTCTTCTTGTGTTGAATTTGGGGGTTTGTTGGACCCTACCATTTTCTTCATGGAGGGGATAAGCAATATTCTATCACCTTGAGGGTTTCTAAAGTGTACGTCTCAACATAATCGGCTGTGTTCTTCTATGATCACAGCCGCAGAAAACGCTTACCAAATACATGTCCATATATTTATGATTAAATGAGAGTGTAATTTTTCTTTATTTTCTCTTAAAATGTTGCAAATGAACTAAGACTTAATGTCTGTGAAATGCGATAAGATAAAAATAAATTACATTCCCATTAGATATACTATTCCCATTAGATATACTGTTGTTTACTCTTGACAAAAAGTAACAAATGAACTATTGTTTGGTGTGTCATATGCATATAAATGAAGCCTATAACACAAAAACGTTTGTTGTTTCTTGGTTGGAAGCTTAAGATGACTAAGAAGAAGTTGGAAACTCTGATGGGGAAAATGAGAGGTTTAAGTCTTCTTTGTCTTGGAGGTTGCTTTGATAGCTGCTATGACCACACTCAAGCCTATGGGTTAGGGACAAGGATTTGGAACTTGAGTGATCGACCAGTGGAGCTGCAGATAAGGGTGGGATCAATACTTAAGAAGGTTCACACTTTGAAGCCAGGGTCTTGTAAGAGACTGAAAAGTAAACGCATATACAAGGCATATATGCCTGGTAAGAATGGCAATGATGGTGGGGGGTTGAAGAGCTTGCTTTATTACTATGATGAAACTAGTCACCCTTATGTTTGGATTCATGACAAAGGAGGTGATTCCTTGAGGATGGTCAAACAGCAGTATATTAGCCTAGAAGATTTGAGGGATTTTTCTGAGATCAAGATCTTAAGGGATCATCAGAGAGGTTGCATTTCTGTTCTCAAGAGAACTAGGCCAGATTTCTGCTGAATTTGAGTGTAATTCTTCCTATTAAACCACTACTTAATAAAATTTTCACTGCTTGATTTCCTTTGTTGGGTGTTATTAATGGCAGAATGAAATAGTTCATGATCATGTTTAATTATTAGCCAGCGTACTGAAAACGTGTTAGATTTTCTGTATGAACCTTCGTGAAGATGTATTAAAAGTCACTCGTGAGTCTTTACTAGCTCAGGGTTTTGAATGCGTTGTTCTTTAACACACTTCGTGTTGTATTGGTTAAAGTTATGACACATGATCAATTGAGAGTCAATAATGTTATTCACAAAGTAACAGAACCGTGAATCATACTTTAATATCTCAGTATAGCACCTAGAATTATTTCTCCATAGATTTTTTTTAAATTAGTTTTGCCATTTTGTTTTGGTTTTTAATCTTTGACTGTAAAAGCAGCTACAATGCAGAGAAGGTAGTAAAGTTGGACGAACATCCAAGACTCAAACTTATTTCTTTTGGTTTCAAAATAACAAAATTATTTTACTCCTATCCTTATCCGCAGGGGCCTAGTTTTGGCATGCCAACTTCGACATATGATTTATATTTAGGCATTGATTGTCTTTGCCGAAGTCTTGAAACAGTTTCTGTGATGAGCAGAACAGTATATGTGATAAGGAAACAGGAAACAATGATATATTTTTATATATACAATCCTATCCAAACATAGAATGAGATGACAAATTTAACTCAAATCATCATTTCATATATTTATAATAATATTATTATGATATAATTGTCAAATGAGAGTTTTAACACTTGTTTTAATTTTAAACAAATTAGCACATTATCTATAAAATACTTTACCATTAGTTAAAATTTATTAGAATTCATGAAATTGTAAGAATTTCATTCGTTATTGAATGTATCCTTTTCAACTAGATAATCTTGTTACTTCTTCTATTAAACTAACTAAAAGTGCTAAAATAGGATGTTGAAGAAAATAGGAGACACATATCATAAGATATGTTCAATGGTGAATGATATATTTATCTATTATATAATAGAAGAAAATTCTTTGGTTTACCAAAATTATATTCAAATAAAAACAACGAAGAACTACGAATGAAAGTTAGGAAAAAATCTATAAATAAAGATAAAGATGTAAGTTAGGAGTAGAATTGTAT
>Ga0123341_1004171_pt1 | contig 12622 bp, 6 predicted proteins | sample Turbeapinknodule_FD_89959 | JGI IMG/M metagenome (GOLD analysis project Ga0123341, IMG submission 89959) | Root nodule microbial communities of legume samples collected from Mexico - Turtle bean Mexico pink nodule | ecosystem: Host-associated > Plants > Roots > Nodule | place: Mexico: Nepantla... | reverse complement strand
CTATAATAATTAATTATTTTTTATATTTAAAATTAGTTTCTATTTATGATTTTCTTGTAATATAAAATAATTTTTAGAAAATTTATATAGAATAAACCGGATGATTATGAGGTAGTCTTATTGTTTACAAGCGACCTAAAATCAAAATTTAATTCAAGTAAGAAGGATTGACATATATGACACATTTTTATCTATGTGAAATACTTTTTAGTATTTCATTCATATTGTCCTCAAAATTCAAAATGATAGTTTATAATTCCAAAGGAACTAGTTACTCTACCCACTAATATAACACATTGTTATTAAGAAAATTAAGATTTTTTTTAATATATATTTATTAAGAAAAGAAGTAAAATAATTAAATTTTCAATTTTATAGAAAAAAAGTCAAAGTCATGTTTTTTTTTATAAAAAAAATTAAATAAAGATCACACACTAACAACTTGATGTGTAGTGTTTGATAAATAATTATTTACACATTGTTTGGTTATTTTTTATCAACAATAAATTAATAAAATTAAATGAAACATTTTAGAGATATTCCAAATTAAGAATCCATCAAATACAGTATAAAACTTTTTGAGGAGTCACCTCTTCCCTTACTACTCCAAAAACTGATTACCAGCTAATACCAACTAGTTTCCAGCACCCTAAAACCCCCCCTACAAAACCATTAGAATTCTGCACCACCACATCACCTTCCTTTGAGAACATCTTCAAAATAAAATAAAATTATGTCCTTTCTACATCACTCTCCATTATTATTTTCAACCATACAATGTTCAGGGTGTTGTATATTGGTTTCTATCAAGGTGTCTAACTTTTTTTTTTTATGATTTATTATATGATATATATATTTTTTCATTTAGATATTGTTTGTTTCTTACTATTATTTATGTTTATCAGATACACTAGTTTTAGATTATTTTTTTTTATAATAATTGAAATATTTCCCAAATATTCTAATATATTTATTTTTTAATTACCAACAAAACAAAATTCATAGTTTATATAACAATTTCTGAGTGTAATACACATGATATAGTCAGAAAATGTATATATATGTAGCAATTAAATTAGCAGATTTGTTGGTGTGAGCACTAAAAGATAAAAATTTGTCAATACTTCTTATGCATTGCACATTGGTGAACATAATTTTGAGTTTATTTTGATGAACTTATGCATAAATACTTTTAAAAAAAGAAAAATATGAAAATAAAGAGTAAAATAAACTTATTTATAGACTAAACTTAATTTATATTTAAATTAAAAAATTAGAGAAATTATTAGAAATGACCCCAAATTACTTTTAGGTAGACTAATTTGAATTCACATATAAGTTTTATTTATTTATTTTGCCTTTCAAAATTCTTTATTGAAAACTTCACAAAAAAAACAATATATGTTGTCTTTAAGTTTATTAGAAAATATAAGAGAATATTCAATGATTAGCCCACTTAGTTGTGGAGAGATGAGTTACTTATTTACTCATAATTGTATCTTATCATTATTAATCTATTTTAAAATTTCAATAAATATAAATATGTAACCAATTCTATGAATAAAAGAGAGACTATTTAGTCTGAACTCATAATAATTCTAACATATGTTGCTTTTACTTTTTTTTATTGTCATTCCAACAAAAATCAAATCAGTAAAAGATAAGAGACTATTTTGATGTTAATTTATTATTATTATTATTATTTTTCTTATATTAATTACATTTGACTATTTATTAAGATAATTACTCACGTACCCTTAATCTTTTCCCTAGAAGTAAAAAATAATATCTGTGAATCACCTATATATAAACAGAACCTGCTGAGTGAATACTCTTAATATATAAAGTATATATATTTTCTTTGTTCTGATAGAACATGTTTGGCTTATTCATGAGATTTTATTAAAGTTATTATATTATTAGTTTCAACACTTAACATCCTTAAACCAGCTGTAACAGTTGATTTGTAAGTACATTGTGCTAGATTCGCTGTGTGTGACTACGTGCTACGAACCCATACACACGCACACCCACTGACAGACACATCATGATCAGTAGCTGCAGATATGCACACGCATGCATGAAATACAACTTCCTTTCTCACAACTACAACATATATCAAGAATTAGAAGTATCTAGAATAAATAACAAAGCTAAATTTCAATGGTTGTTAATTATGTTATTATTATGTTATCATTATTATAATAATAATTATTATTATAGTAATAATGAAGCTAACTGGGTAGAATGTTAGGACTTAATAATTAGGACTAAATTTTCATTAATGCGAGTGATTGTTTCCATGTGTTTTGGGAAAAGTGTAGTGATACTCAAAATCCATCGTTGGCTCCACTCCTAGTTACATTATTCTGATCTTGATGGAAGTGATGTTGATGGTGGTGGTACCCTGGCATGGAACTGCTACTCTCACCTATGTCAAGTTCTGGCCTGTATACCTCTTCTTCTAACTCTTCTTTTGCCACTTTTTGCATTGATCCCATGAACTCCAGTGGCCTTTGCTGGGGTGATGCCAGGAGTTGATGATGAGACTGTGGCTGTATTGGATGTGGTGGTGGCACCACTGAGGGGAGTTTAGAGAGAAGTGCCTCCAGGCTGCTCATTGAGGGAGTTATCTTGAGTGGCAAGTTGAAGTGGTTCTCATATAACTCAGCTTGAGGTGCAAGATGGTTGCCTTGAAAATGCCATTGTTCTGGGACTCCATACCCTCCTTCTACTTTACAAGGATATGCAGAAGATGATGGATGTGGCAACAGCACACCAGGGATACTCTCAATGTAGCTGAACTTTTTTCTTAAAAGAACCACATAGCTCAGGTCTTCAATCACCTTCAGTTCCATCCAGAGAGACATAAAAGTGGACATGGTACCATGAGTCATGAGTAAAGTTGTAAAATAGATTTTTCCAAATGTGAGAGAAAGAGAGAGGAGAAGAGGGAAAACCTTGTGAACAGCTCCTAATTGAACCACACCTTCTCTCACAGCAATAAGAGCTATGGTCTGAAAGAATGATACAATTGAATTCAATAGAGAAAGGAGATCCTGCAGTCTCAAATCAAAGATAGTGGCTTCATATTTGAGACTCATACCTTTATACCAGACAGGAACTGGGCTTCCCAAGTCCTAGGGTGCTGTAAAAGAGCATATATATTCTATAAGGATATACCTACAGTTTTTCTTTTTGAAAGCATACAAACATACATAAACATGAAATCATGACTATTAATTTGTAACACGCGAAATTAATAGCTAAACTTAGATGATTCTGTTAGCAATTAAATTTGACATTTAATGCTGTTCACTTCGTAAGCGTAGGAAAGATATAGGTGGGGTTTTAATTTCTTTCTCACCGAATCTGCTGAATTGTGCCATGCTGACAAGAAGTTGATTTCTTGATCATTAGGCTCTTTGTATATCCACTTGTGGCTGTGATCTGCAGCAACTTTTCCTATTAACCTGCTCCATTGAAGATAATTACTTTGCTTTAAAATCTTACAAGAGAAAAACAAGACAAGTGTGACACAAAAGGATAAAATATTATCGATTAAAATATACAGATATTGCATACCCTTCTCCGTAGTTATAGATCTCATGGGACATCTTGAAGAAGAGTTCCGGTTGCAGTCCTTGGTAGGGCTGAAATTCACAGTTCCCATAAACCGATGAGGTAGGACAATCTCCAGAATTGATTTCAGGAGCTGCCGATGCAGCAAAATTGCAGAAACCATCTTCCCAGACCAATATCCTGCATGCATATAAACACATTTGTTAACCCAAAACACAATAATTCTGCACCAGTGTTGAAGCTAACCTCAACACTGGAAACATACCAATTCCTTCTGTTTCCTCTTGATCTATCATAAGCCCCTTGTCCTTCCCACCTATATGATTACGAAGAAACAAGATTCAAGAATCAGCACATGTATTATGGAAATGTTTTCATAAAGTTGTAGTCAAGTAGTCCATTTATAGATACTATATATATATATATATATATATGTATGTGTGTGATCTTTGTGCCTAGTCAATGCACAAAATCTGTCTTTACAAGAGATATAGAATTGATTGATCTCTAATTCCCCTCTCCTTACTTGGGTGGAGGGTAGTTTCTAGGCAAGATCCTCCAGAAGACTGCATAGACCCATTGGGAATTTTCATGGATGCACAAACTTCTGAGAGTGTGTTGAAGGAGATGGGTAACAGCCAGTGGAGTGAGATGTTCTTCCATCAAATCCTCAGAAAGCAAAACAATTATAGGCTCTATGTATATATTCGATCTCTTTCCCTTGCACCCCCTCACCTAGCTATCTTTAAGAGTGGGGAACTGCAACATCCTATCCTCCTTTATATAAGCCCACCAACAAGGAAATCTCACATTTATACCCCCCCTTTCTCTCTCTATATCTTTCTCTCTCTCCTACACATACTATACATTTAGGTGGGGGAAAGTTGGGGTGAAATAAATGAACCATATACTTTTCATTGTACACTAAATATTTTAATATTTTCTTCAGACCCCACCTCCCGTTTTCCTTCTCCCTTCCCCAAATCCTCATCTTTCAATATCCTCCAAACTTCAAAACATTCAAACTCAACCAAATTCATGAACCGTCCATCACCACCACCATAGGCCGTATATAATGTTATTATATCTATATATGTGGTTCAAAAACAGCATTATATGAGTCACGTAGCTCCATGCCTTTGTGACTCTTATCTAATTTCTATAGCCTTGATCCTGAACAACAATGCTCCTGCAGCAGCATCCATCTTTTCATACATATTTTATATTTTAATTCATGTTCCATCGCTTACCGTTCTGTTCCCTGACACTCTTAGGTATCAGCATGTACTCATGATTCCAGTCCCAGGCTAACTTCCTAAACCACAACCATTTATTCTACTCAACCGGCCACAACACCGCACCTAATAAATGTTACCACCTTTTTAATTAACTTTAATATGTATGAGACACTACTCTTTTATTTTTCCATTAACTTGGATTTGTAGTTTTGTTCGATCGGTTGTCTGCTACGTGAGGAACAAGATAATGGTGCCAGGATATCCCTTAGAGGAAGCGAAATATCAACATCAAATTACTGTTTGAATACTATTCCATCAGACTCTCGTAGCAACTAGTAGCAAATAACTAGTTTGAGTAATAATGCGTAAATTGGATAACTAATTACTTCATAAGCAGAAAAATCATGTTTCTTTATATATATGAGTGGTGTCAGATATTAGTATTCTTATAATTTTCTTTTACCCCAAAAGGAAGAGCTGAGTTATTATTTTTTGAACCCAAATGAGAAAATGGATCAGTCTAATTAATCTCAACTTATAATCTCTTCAAGGTAAAATTGTGGAACACTTCTTGTTCATAAGATCCATTAGGTTGCAAGAGGCTAAAACACTATGAACACAACCCTTGTTGCAGTTCTAGGGAAGACATGGTATTTCCCCATGTTTTCTTCTTTATTATTCCCATTTTGTCACCCTCTTTTCACATTCTCCATATGATAAGCAAATTAAAACGTTGATAGAAAAAGTTTCTCAGTTTTCTCGAGTAGTTTGAAACTGGAAGTTGAAAGCAACGTATGATACATAATTAGTAACAACCAAAGAGAAAGCGCAGCACACATAAAATGACACCAGCTAATTCAACCGCTTGTAACCATAACCTGGTAGTAGTGGAAAATTTTCCCAACCAAAATCATGATGAACAAGCTTCAGAAAACAAAGTTTCAACGACACCATCTATACACTTGAAATTTAAGAACTCCACCATCTCTCTCTCTCTCTCTTGGTATAGTCGGTATCTCCTTTCTTTGCACCTGCTACCCTCCCATCTCTGATGAATCTGTAAGTTACATAATGACTAAATGGAGAAGAACTCATTACTTTCATTTCCCCACTCTGACACACCAGAAAAAGCTTGACAGGCAGGCCATTATACTCCTATCCCTTTGACCATACATTATTATACATAATAACTAAGAAATACCTAATAAAAACACTTTTCAAAAGAATATATATATATATACACAATATATATGTATATGAAAGCTAGGCAAGCATTAATGTTATAGATTACCTAATAACCCAACCATTTATTTATTGCCTTCATTTCATGACAGTGACACACATTGCTGTCTCCATGATTTCCCAAACGGATTCTTCCTGTGTAATGTACCAACAACAATGCTTTCATGTCTATGTGAGTGTGTCCCGCGTGTGAGTGAGAAAACGGGGGGGTTGGTGTGATTAAGGGGCTAAAATAAACTGTACTGTGCATGTATAATTCATGATGTGTACGATGGTAAGGCAGAGAAAGTTACTTAGCAGTGGTAGAGAGTTGGGGACAGCCTCTGAAATGGCTGATGTAAGCCAAGGGAAAGTGCTGGGGGCTACAAAACAATTCAATGAGTTTTGGATTTTATTGGAGGTGGGTGATGCCCTCTAGTGGACATAATATATTGCTATCTTGTTTCTTTTCACAATATAATAAAACACCATAACTCTACACAAAACAACTTTAATTAATCATCAACAACTCATTAGTAACTGTGAAACCAAACTCATCAACTTTGAGTATATATAATTAGAAAAACCTAACTAAAATAAAAAGATTTGATCCCTGGTGAAGGGAATGGGATGGAAGGATGTTTGGTATGGGAGCAAAGAATGGCACAATAGTCTTGGTCAAGGAACAGGTGTTGAATCTGGAAGGATGCCCCATCCCTTTCTTCAATTAAAGGAAGTGGAATCTCTGCTCTCCCATCCTTCCCAACGTCTATGTCTCATTTCATCATATTAAATAAATAAACAAATACAAGAACAATGCAGCAGATAGAGATAGAAGGACAAATTAATCAAACTAACCATTTAATTATTTGGAAAGTGCATCACTGTGATTTCCATAATGTGTCCTTAGAATCAGATAAATTATTAATTAGGAGACAACGAAACATAGGATCTAGTAATGCATACTTCTAAGCAGGCAAAGATATTTGTTAGCTCCACCTCAAACTTATTGCACAATATATATTATAAAATAAAATAAAAAAATACTAGATGGTAGGGGATAAAAGAGTGTAATTAGATATTGTTTTGGAATGTTTGGTGGCATGTTACAGGTTATAGTTAATGGCTAGGGTTAGATTCCCTCTGGCCCCCCCTTTTTGTCTTAAAAGAAGCAGACACATAACCCTCACACTTCACTTACTTAGGCTTCGTAAATAAAGGATACCCTAATTGGTTATCCGTGATGTCTATCTATCTATATCTAAATTTCAGTGTTTCTTGAAGTCATGGAATTTCTTATCTTAACTAACTCATTTGTTTCTACCCTTAAAGTCTATCAAAACAATCAACTTTCTTCACATTTCCCAACATCAAAAATTATTTTTTCTGCCTGTTCATTCATTTTAATTATTTACCTTGCTCCTCGAATACACCATTCTTGCACACCTCTTTCTTGAACTACAAATTTACTTTACATTTGGTTTTGTTTTAATACATAGTGATTCTTGACATGACTCACCTTTTGTGTTGAACATCAATTGTATTGAAAATTGAAAATGATTTTAAATTAGATTTCAACTCTATAGCAACAAAAAAATGTGAAATAGCAACTACAATTTGTTGCTAAACAAACAATTATAGAACTGCAAAATTATTTTGTGACCAAATTGACAACCAATGAGAGGCTGTTGCCAAAATCCCATCGCAACGAGTTCATGAAATTACAAGTCTCGAAATTCATAACTTAGCAATGAACAATATTCGAACATTATAATAATTTAAAATTGGTATAACTTGATCTAATCATATGTAGTTCTTGGTGATCTTGATCAGTAATTTAGTTGGTCACTAAACTTGTTACCAATCAGATGCAAACTTCAATACATCTATATCACTTCATACATACTAACTTTAATCCCTCGTTATATATAGTGAAACATATTTGAGACATAGAGAGTTGATAGAAAAATTTAGTATGATAGGATTCTCAATCTTTTTGAGCTTTTAGTACAAATATTTGTCGTGCCAATTTGATTGTACAAGACATATTAGTTTCTTTTTATAATAGGATTGAAACATTTTTAAAATATTCTATTTAATTTTATTTATTTTTTGTGATCAATAAAAGTATACAATATAGTTAGTAATTATCAATTGGTTGCTACTCGGATGGGAGCTTTCTCATTGTGCATTGCAGCAAAGCTAATAACAAAAAACATTTAATACTAAAACAATGTTCAAAATTAGTTGTTGGAGGCTTTGAAAAATTGTAAAATAAAGGACAAGATATCATTGGGAAGCACCTTTACAATTGTTCAGGATAGTGTTAAGAGGTTTTCTTATATCGAAAAAGACTAAAATATAAAGTATATATAATTTCTTATGAAAGGAGAATACAATTTTTTTTTAAAATAAAAGGAGAAAATTATAATAAGTATCTCTTAAGATGGAGTAATTTACTGAAAAATTGCGTATATGTTAAGAGGATATGCAAGTAAGATATGACATGTTCATATATATATATATATATATTCCAATTGTGTGTGTTTTTCTTATTGACATTAAGTTCAGTTCATATTTGTCTTTATTTATTTATTTGGAGTGTAATGTTTGTTGTGGGATTAAGGTCAAATATAGCTTAAATTCAATTTTGTGTTTGTGAAAAAGTCTTCAAAGACATTTCTGCTCGGCTTTCTAAAGAATATGGAGATGATTTTGGGATAAAAAGAACGAGAAAAAAAGTAAAATACTTAGTTAAAAAAGAGTCTTAATAATGTTATTCTTAATTAGTTTGTATTATAATTATAAATTAAATTCAGTAAATATAAAATAAAACTCATATATTTATTTCAACCAAATTTAGAGAATATGTTCTCAACATTTTTTCTGAGTTAAATTAGTTGCCACTATATTAGTTTCTATATTCCACTAATAGCCTTCAGTTTCTTTAGAATCCCTAAACTCAAAAACCTCTTTTATTGCCAACTTTGAAAATGAGAGTGATTTGGGACAAAAGCTAATGTCAATGAGGTCACAGTTGATTCCCACTTTCCAACACCGACATCACCCTTCTCTTTAAGGAAGCCATTTACAATTTAATCTCTTTTCAACCTTATTTTGTTTTCCACTTTAAATAAATAGGAGATAAAAAAAATCATGTTCGTAAACTATTTATGTAGAAAAAAAAACATATGACTTTATTTTTTTTTTATGAAAAATAGAAAAAAAGTTAAATAAATAACGTAAGAGGTTGAACATATATCATCATAGGAGTGTGATGAATAATATTTTTAATAAAGGTGTTGGGTGAAAGCATTAAGAATAGTTCACACACTGTAGCAACTATCAAGTCCCATGATCAAGTGACTTAAAGTTCAATCATATTGTTTCCATTATAAATAAAAGATTTTAATTAAAGCACAAAGTTGATACGCATGTGAATTATCTATTTCCAAATTAAGCACCATGGACTCTTGAAATGAGACATGTTAAGGAGATAATGAACCATTTATATGCTTCTCTATCCGACAACTTCAATTTTACTTTTAATAATTGATTCTTGATAAGGAGCATATGCCAAGGTGTAAAGTTGATCACAAGATATCTTTCATAAATTTCAGAACAATTCTATAAATTCCATCTTTCTCATAATTTGTTGTTTCTAGTTCTTATACTTCACTCTTCCCCTTTAAAAATGCAAGAAAATAATTTGAGAAAAAAAAAATCAATTGAAAAAACCATGCAAGGGGAAGATGGATGAAATGAATTTATATAGCATAAAACAACTTGCTTTACACAAAGAAATTTATTGGAAAAAATATTTGAAAAAAAAAGAGATACTAATTAGGTTTTTGGTTCATGCATCAGTGATGACTTTGCCATTGTTGTGTGAGATAGATAGAGAAGCACATTGATGACAGAGGAAGCAAAAGCATTATCATGACTAATAATTATCAAGATGTTGAAACTGTAGTTATTAGATGAGTTGTTTCTCAGGGTAGATGAATTGTACTAGTTTGGTGTATAGTGTTATACAATAGCTAAAGTACACCAAAAATACGAATTATTTATTTAATTTTTTGATTTTTTCAACTAGAAACAATAAATAATGAAAGAAAAAAGGTATAAGAGAGAGAAAGAAAGAGGCAAGGAAAGAATAAAAAAAAAGGAAACTGAAAACTTTGCTCTTTTTCAAATTTGAATCCTTTAGTTGTTGATTTTTGTGGTTGAAGTGTTGTCTCCCTTGAATCGTATAAATTGACCTTTCTTACTATTTATTTGAAAACCATGAGTTCCTTTCTGTACTGCACACCCAAAAACAGCCCCAGAACCACTCTCTTTACTATAAAGAAAGAAGCTATACCATGGAAAGACTTCAAAACTAACCCTCAAAATAAAATATATTCAGGACCACTTTCTACTAACTAGTACACAATTATTCTAGTTTAACCAAAATTAAGTTAACTATCTGAAACAACACTTTTTTTCACAATAATTATCTTCGACTTAGTTTATATTAAAACACATATAAAAAATTCAGATGCCTTCATCATCCATGAAAATGTTTCAAATAAATAAATATTGTAGAAGAGTTTGGCCATATATGTACTATATGCATGAACTTGTTAGGTGCACGTATTAATAATATAGTTTTAGGGAGGTTAATGTTACGTCTCTACATTAAAAACCAATGCAGTTTTCTTTACAAAAAAAATGTAGTTTCTACCATTTTTGTTTTCCTTTTCTGTAGCAGATTTTGTTAAATAGGGTTACAAGCCTTGAATAAATTTAATCTTTATATATATATATATATATATATATATATATATAACTGTATAGGATACTTAAATCAATATAACAGAGAAAGGCAAAATCTACCTTAGAATTAATTCATAATCATCAAGGATTGGAGTTTCATAAAACCCGCAACACTATAAATTATCAGTCTCTTGAATGAAATTAATTTTATTTTTCATGTCAAACCACCAAATAATAATAATACTAATAAAAAAAAACACCATCTATACTTTTATTAATCTTTTTTCTTGATACCATAGCAGAAAAAGACTTCGTAATATTTTGGTGGTGAAGATTTTTATTTGCATGTGACTAAAGTATATATTTTGCTGTTTAAGTAGTTATATATTATTGAAATTTGAAAGCCTTTTGAAACGTAGTAATAAAATTGTATCTAGAAAAATATATTCTAAGACTAAGAATATATTATATCGACACCTTTATTTAAATAATTAATACAATAATTTAAATTTTGAGATGGACTACTTAGTTTATAAATTTAAAATATGCATAATATTATAGTCCATGACAAACGCGGAGTAAGTATGAATGTGCATATTTAATCACGTAATCACATTTGTTTTAAGGTATATTAACATTGCATTCTTAGGGATATGATGCCTAAGGATATTATTGACTTAATAATCTCAAATTAAAAAATCAAAATTCACTAATTAAAAATTGATAAAATAAGATTAAAAGTAAAATCATAGAAAAATGAAGTGAGATCAATGGATAGTTATCTTTGAAAAGTGACTTCTATTTTTATGAAAATATGGGGGTAAAAAGAATATATAAATATAAATATTTTAAATTTCTGAAAACGAATGGTACTTAAAAATATTTTTCTCGAAAGTTGTACCAAACGAGAGTATAATATTCTCAGGTTAACTTTTCATAAAATAGTTTGATTTTTATGTATAAGTTTTTCATTTTTGTAGATAGAAATTATATTATATAAAATACAGTTGCTAGTTTTATCTTGTTATTAATTATGTATGAGTTCTACTCTTGTAGAATTAATGTATATGAAACTCTATATGCATTACAAAAAAAGAAAGACAGAAAGTAGAAAGATATTGTCAAATAAAAACCAATACTAATGTTATTGTTAGGATTAGCATAATTAAAATTCCTAAAAGTTAATATAAAATTAAAAGAAAAATGTGAAAAAATAAAAATACAATTAACATAGAATATATGCATTTTCTGTGATGATACATGTCAATAATTATGAAGTTAGGTGGATGTGAATGGTAGAGAACACATACTTTATTTTGGATTTAGGTTTTGAGTTACAGCCAACAAATATTGGTGGAAAGCTGTAAACATGAAGTGGAAAGCACCACACTGTGAAGGCTCAAGCTGGATGCCACGACTTACAACTTTTAATGGATCATAATCCACAAAGATGTAGGGTACCTTACAAATAAAGCACGTAATTTTAATTTTCTTTTGTTTTTGGGTGGAGGGTGGGGCACATTAATAAACATGATTAATATATAGGTTAACATTTACACAGGGTTACATATCATACTTGCATATATGGACAACATGTTTTGCAGTTTTCTTTTGGTGCTAAAAGGTTTTAAGGTAGGAGAACCTCTTGTTTCAAATGATAAATTACAAAAGATAGTTCTTCCTTTATTTTTTCTTTTTATAAAATTAATATTTTAATTGTTATCAATAACTTTTACAAAAAATCATTATATCCTTTATATTTATATTTTTTTTTTTATAAAATGCATTAATTATTAAATGTGGAGTTAGAAAAAATATTCATT
>Ga0123341_1004170_pt1 | contig 12623 bp, 5 predicted proteins | sample Turbeapinknodule_FD_89959 | JGI IMG/M metagenome (GOLD analysis project Ga0123341, IMG submission 89959) | Root nodule microbial communities of legume samples collected from Mexico - Turtle bean Mexico pink nodule | ecosystem: Host-associated > Plants > Roots > Nodule | place: Mexico: Nepantla... | reverse complement strand
TATTCTTTCATTATTTTGTATAAATCACTTATCTTTCATTTTTTTGTGAAGTCTTATTTTTTTTTATTTCACTAATTTCCTTTTATTGAGTGATAGAGTATATGTTAGAATGAATATACAAATGTTGAGTTAATGTATTTGATTTCATTCTGGCAATAGGAAAGATGAGAAAAGAATGGTAACAAGTAATAAATGATTTATATAATGCTGCTTATTCTTTTATAGATTATTAAACAATTATTTGTTTTTAAAAATATATAAATATATTATTCTTCACCTAACTAATTAAAAAAATATTTATTAATAATAAAAATTATTGTAGATATTAATATTTAAAAAAAATAGTGTCCAATTTAATAAATATAATAATGAATTATTTTTAATTTTTAAAATTAATTTTTATTTAATTACTTTTTCTTCTGTAGTGATATGACTGAATATATATGTAAGAAGAGAACATGTCGACATATATATGTTAAAAGTCATATTTTAATTAATAATTGTCCTACTCATTAAATGGTATTTTATGTTCTTTAATATAAAATGTGTTTTTAAAGTTACTTTTTTATTAGAATAATATAACGTTATTGAAATATGTTATAATGTCTCGTGTCAAAGAAGTAGAACTTCCCAAGTAACAAGCCTCTTGAGTAAGATAATAGGTGTATTTTAGACTAGTATTTGAGAGAAATTTTTAAAAAACAAAGTCAAACAAATTAAATAAAATTTTCATAGGTTAAAATTGGTGTATGTATGATTTAATGAATAAATGAGTGAGAAAAATTTAGAAGAGGGTTTGTTTTATTATGAAGCTATGAATGTATTGATTTAGCTGTATGTAGGTGGCAGTGTAGCTGCTGAATTTTGGCTTGTATTGTAGATTTGTGCATTAGGAAGTTCCTTTAGGGTATGGTGTGCCAATATTGTTTTTGTGTAAGAAGTGGAAAATGGAAACTCCACTTTATGCCTTCACTTTGTTCTTATTATTGCTTCTGAGGTTAAAGGGAATGTTCCTTTGTCACCATATCCATGTCAAGTCCATTTCCTTTCAGATTTGTGATCCTTTCTTTCCACTTTGTTTCTTAGAAGAATGTTAAGAATTTTTCACTCTTTTTGCCCCTTTTCTGTACAGTTTACTCTAATAACTCTGGTTTGTTATTATCAATATAGACTCACATCGCTTAGAAGTTGAAGTCAATGGCTATTTAAAATATATATTTTCTTTCCTTAACCTGCTGAGATGACTTTTAATGATAAAATTGTGATGGAACACCGACTTCCAAAACAGACAATACCTGAATGCGATGATTAACCCTAGTAATGCTTCCTTAAATTGAAGAGAGTGATGATAGATATTTTATGTTATAAGGAAGGAAAATAATATATTAATGAAATAATATATATTAAAAGAGTAAAGAAATAAAAAATAAAATAAAATGAAAATCGTAATTGTTCATTGTGAAAAAAGTAACATAATAAAAAAAAATTAAGAATATCATGCCTCCTTTAGTTAAAAAAATTTAAGAATAGCATGCCTCCTTTAGTTAAGAGTGACTCTTTCCAACAAGAAATTTTCTTTGCCTTCTTTTATGAAATGTTTCTTTCTTAGGTTTAATTTATGTTTTAAAAAATAACACTTCATGTATCCAAAATATCTTGAGTAAATTTTCCATAAAATCGTTATTACGAATGCATTCTCTGTATAAAGGGAACTAGATAGAAGCAAATCAAAATAACAATATAGAAAGTAAATGAGATAATATATGAGATGAGAAATTCTAATATGATACTAGAAAGCTTATTACAAAGTGGACTTTAAGCCTAACTCAACCCCATAAAACCGACTCATAGGGTTGAGGTTTGCACCCACTTATATACAATGAAAGGCTCTAATATCTAGTCGATATGGGATCTCCAATGGATGTGTTGGAGATCCCACATCGACTAGAGATTAGAGTCTTTCATTGTATATAAGTGGGTGCAAACCTCAACCCTATAAACCGGTTTTATGGGGTTGAGTTAGGCTTAAAGTTCACTTTGTAATAAGTCAGAAAGACTATATGATAAGACTAGAGAGCATTGAACCTAGTCGAGAAGACTGAATGTTGAATAAAAAGAAGTGATTCTAGGAATAATTGATAAGAAGAATTATATTTTTGTATTTTGATGTGTGATAGTGAAGAAGAAGAAGAAGAAGAAGAAGAAGGGTACGAATGATCACGAGAATAGTTACAGTGACGGTGCAGTGAGAATGGACCGTGGACACAGTCTGAGACAAATATGAGGCAACAAGTATCCTTCAAATTCTCTGTAAATTTAAGTTTTCAGAGTCTGAATACTCCATTATTAGGCCCACTTTTTGCTCAAAATTTGGTCCACTCATTTATGGGCTTTAACCCAATTGCTTCTCTCTATGTACCACTCTTTACCTTTCAAAACTCACATGCACAAATATAATTTTCACTTCTTACATCCAAATCACTCTGTCGGCAAGAGATACCACATTTATTATAGATAAAAGATCAATTTCATCCTCTTTATCAATTAAGTTTAAAGTTTTGAATTTTACAATTTTCACAAGAAATTATTAAATAGAACTAAATTTAAATACCGAAAACAATCAGTCACTATATTAACTAAATTAGATATTAGTTTAGAGATTACAAAATTATTCATATCTAAAGTGATTTTTATTATTAATAAAAATTTATAAAATAGTTTCTAAATTGTACTTAAATCAGATACCTAAGTTTTAGCGACTAATATTTTAGATTCTAAATTAGTATCTAAAATACTAATAGAGACTAATTTAGAATATAAAATAGTAAGTAGTTAAAATTTTGGTAGCTAAGGATTAGATACAAATTTAAAAACTATTTTATAAATTTTTATTAATAATAGAAACTACCTCAATAGTTTGTTTAGTTTATAGAATGTCTCTAATTTAATCAAATAATAACTAATTATTTTGGTTCTAAGATTAATTTCTATTTAATAATTTTTTCTTTTGTTTTTATCATTTTTTATTTTTTTTATAAATTAATCATAACTTATCGAGAAACTGGTTTTCTTTGTTTTTTTTCTTATTTCTTCTATTTTAAATATTTGAAATTTTTTGTCCAAACATACTCTGATTTGATTTCACTATTCCACTCCTAAAATGGTTTTGCTATTGCTGGGATAACTACAAATCGTAATTTTCTTACACTATTTTATGTTATAAGGAAGGAATAATATATATATTAAAAGAATAAAGAAAGAAAAATAAAATGAAATGAAAATCGTAATTGTTCATCTGTGAAGGAAGTAACATAATAAAAAAAATTAAGAATGGCATGCCTTGTTTATTCAAGAGTGACTCTTTACAACAATAAATTTTCTTGTCTTCTTTTATGAAATGTTTGTTTCTTATGTTTTATTTATGTTTTAAAGAATAACATTTCATGTATCCAAAATATTTTGAGTAAATTTTTCATAAAATTGTTATTACGGTAAAATTTTTTTGGGAATTCCTCCATAATTTAATAGGAGATTAGAACCAATGAATATTAGTAATTGATCTATTGAGTATATTCAATGATGGATATTTCAAAGTCTTAGAATTATATTTTTCTTGAAGACTTTGAAGTTCAACATAGAAAGTCGAGGATTGTATTTTTAAGGTTTCTTAAAAATGTGACAACACATTAATGACCCGTGATTTCTTTATAAAGAAACATTTATCTCATTCTCTATATAAAGGAAACTTGTGAAAAAGATATGCAAGCAAATTAGAAGAGCAACATAAAGAGTAAATAAGAGAATAGGAGATGAGAAATCCTAATGAGATACTAGATAAACATTGTATTTCAATCTTATTGGATAAGATGAAGTGTTATCCTCACGAAAGAAACAAATTATAAATCAAATTATTTTTTAATATGATTTTATTTTCTAGTTATTTCTAGCAAGCATCAATTAGTTTGGAGACCCTTTTCACATCTCTCAGTTACGTGGCTCAACTCTCTTAAAAATCAACAGACACCGCATTACAACAATATAGTAGGTTAATTTTTACGGGGTTTTTTTTTCTGTAAATGATTTAATTATTTTTAATACATTTAGCAGTTTATTAAATTTAACCCACAGAAGGGAATTTAAAGCTGAAAAAGAAAGACAATGGTATTTAAATGAAGAAGATATATAATTCTCGTATAAAAAATTGCATAATAACTTCTACTTTGAGAAAAGAGTATTTGAATTTTATAAGAAAATTGGTAAATCTTATGAAATAATGTTTTTTTAAAATGTTAAATGAAAAAAATATATTATTCTAACAAACGACAACTTACAATACATCAATTTACAACTGTAATTAGTTGTAATTTGATCAATATAATTTAAAAATTATTTTATTTCAGTAAAAAATTCCAGTTATAATTTGATGTATAATTGTGTACATATCATCCCTCTTTAGTATTTAACCAATTGAATAGACCTTCAATGAATAAAGTTGGATTCCTCTTCCTTTATTGAAATGCCAAATATTTAATGAGGGAAAAATAAGATAGAACACTAACACCTGTAGTAAAGAAATTGGTAAAAAGGAATAGAAGAAGCAGCATGATCTCAATGATCCTGAATTTGGGATTAAGCTAATCAGTTTGCAGTGTTTGGTTGCATGGTGAAGTCACTTAATAGGATCCTGTTGATAGTGAGAAAAGTAATTTTTAGATAAACCCTATATCTGCTTTATTTTTGTACTTATTGTTGGGTGAAGCAAGAAGATTGAGTTTGAGATGGTAGGCCCATAAATATGTTTTCCCAAAATTGAGAAGACTTCTCCATACTGTAATCACTGATAGCTAGGTACGTACCTACTACCATTAGGAGTGTCATGCATACATAAGTGATATATTGAGAATTTGTACCAGTTTACACTTCATTTATTTGTCTAAAATTTAATTTTTATTTTTTTTTTAAAAATATCTTTTTTTTTATATCATGAATAGCAGGTTATATACTGAAGTAAGTTAATGTATCATTACTGTAAGTAAAATCATATCCATGGAAGTGAGGTGTGGAAGCTGAGTGAGGAAGACATTCCTGAGTGAGTATTGTGTTCACTCTTGTAAGACACCCTAGAGGAACAGGTGGACTAACAGGAAACAAAGTTGGGTGTGCCTTGTTGGAGACTCTATGAAAGTGAGATTGTACTTGCTTAAAATGCAAGAGGAGGGCCTATGTGTCAAATATGGAAACCTTCCCCATGTGTGCCTTTTACCTCTAATAGAGATGCCAAATGATGGTGAAAAAAAAGGCAAGTTTATCTTGAGGCATAAGCCACCACTACTCTTTAAGGAAAGGGAAAAAAGGGATACCAAGAGAGACTCTTTTCTTTTTTTATGGTCATGAAAGTGTGAGATGCAAAGCTGATTGGTGGAGTGTTTTCTTTTTCTTCTGTAAGGGATAAGAGGTTCGAAAGGGACTATGTACCAGCAACAAATGAAGTTCATGATTGGCCTGCAAGGGAATGTAAAAATGTCTCAAAACATGAAAAGCGACATTGCAAAATGTTCACCCTTGTTTAAGCAAAGGGTGTAGAGGCCTCCTCTTTATCTTTCTCACCCTCTTCTTATTATGTCCCTCATGTTTGTTACACCTGCATGAGCCACACCCACTTCACCAAATGGGGTGGCTGCAATCCCTCATCTCTCCACTCAAGAAGCTTTGGTTCAGGATGCATTCAACTCAAAAGAAGAGTAGGTTCCATCACAAACTTCATACCTGCATTATTCTCTTACTCATGCTAGTTTTCTCAAAAATGCTTTTGTCATCTCTTCTTCACATTGCATTTAGCATAATGCTTCTTCTATTCTTGAAACACTAGTTCACTACATGCAACCCACTTCCCTCCTTCACCAAATTAACTACAGCTTTGCACTGCCTCATCATTTTGAATTCTTTCAAGCGTTTTTCTTCACACACTCAATTTCTTCCCAGTCACAAATTTTCACAATTTTGCAAAACATTTCAGGAAGAGGCATATACATTCTATATGAAGATGTCAAATCTTGCCCCTATGAAGACGTCCACGTCCTCTGGTCAATACTAGTGGAATCTCACTCTTCTTGGCCATTGAAAAAATGAGGGCTATGCACAGAACATAATCGATGCGAAGTTCGTAATGTACATACATAAACTATTTATGATGTCCATACAGAGTGTTTATCTTTTACTTTAAAAAAAAAACTTTTGTAGCATCCACACATAGAATGATACTCTTACTTTGATTTATTTTGTCTTATGAGCATCCATTAAGAGCTTATTTAAACGTCCATCTTTTTTTCTGCTTAATGCTTCCAAAACCTGCAGGAGGGAGGGGAATGACCCAGTTAGAAAAAATTAGCTTTGAAAAACAAATTAAAGAAGTCCTCAATAAGGGCTTTTATTGGTAAGCTGTCTATTTAAAGCTGTTGTTGAAATGCTAGCTTGTTCCCTTATTTTCCTTATTGACGTTGATGCGTGAAAGCTATCTGGAATGGATAGCCAACCTACAATCAAACATTTTTACTGAAAGGGAATAAATGTTAATTTGCACAAACTCGTGAGGAGTTTAGGAGTGCGTGAAACTCACAAACTCTAATTTGTTATAATCTCGCTTTTTTTTAGAACTTAACATGTTAAAACTTAAAATTTAATAAAATATCCTTAATAAGTATAACTTACCAAGTTATTAGAATACTTTTCCTAAAAGTTAAATGAGTATAATGCTCATCAGCGAGCTGATATACTGTAACTTCTCTTTTAGAAAGACTATTTTATAATATAATTTAAATTTGTTAGAATACTTTTAATATATATAACTTACTAACATTTATTCTAAAAGTAACTAAAAGCATATTAGCACTTAATTTTAGTCACTAAATTAATCTCCCAAATATTCAAGTTTATGATAAGAACAAACTATCTCTAAATTTGTCCGTTTTGTCCCATTATCTGAATCTTCTATATGCTAATCCTTTTATATTTCTCAGGATTCATTTGGTAAAAGAAGAATCTATAAAATAATAATATCATAATATTTTGCTTTTTGAAATACTCATCTAACGATAAAAATATTTGGAAGAATAACATAACGATATCCTAATCATGGGAAGCCTAAGTTGTAGATTTATTGATTTTTTTTTTCTGATGAAAATGGATTTCCTGTACTGGGGAAATCAAAATACCTTATCATCACGGTTCGAAAGCATAGTAGGGCTAGAATGATGTGGCCTAACACATCCTAGTAGACTATGCATGATCAAAAGCAGCAGTCAATTTAATTCGTAATGGGACCAATTTTACTTTTGAACTTTGTTTCAATAAACCTAATGGGAAGACTGATACACTTGGGTACAACCTGAGGCTGAGTGTAGTTTAACATTCTCTACGCAAAAATACGTTTTAGGGAACAACTTTCTCACTCTGTACTAATCAAGACTTGACTTCTTTCAGAATGAGTTTATGTAATTTTTACATTTCATAAAGAAAAAAAAATTGCATTTGGAAATATCTTCTCAGAATTGTAATTTTTACATTTTGGAATAATCTTTCTAAAATGAAAGAATACCTTAACTTTTATATTAAGGACGAAAGAAGCAAAACAATATTCCCCAAGTCAAGAGAGGTAAACAAGATGCAATCTTTTGGTAAAGCATAATTTATTTTCAGATTCTCACAATTGTCACAGGATTGCAAATTTAGCTCCCAGAATAATATAGCACCATAAACGGCATTACTTCGCTTCGGAATAAGCAATGTATTCAAACCTGTATAGAATTCAAACACGCAGGTACTCGAAGACTATGAATAGCTTCAGCCAAGAATGGCCATTACCTGCAAATATAATTGCTCAATAGAATTTGCCAGTACGTTTCATCCAATTTTAAGATAACTATCAGCAATGTGTGTATTAAATTATGAAAGAAGTAGCTATTGGAAATAACAGACTCCTTTAATAACAGACAAGGGACAAGATCAACCCAAACTAGCAGTAGGGTAAGAAAGAAATAGTATTTTTTTTTTCAAGTTGATATAGTAATTTTCTTATTCATTCAAGCAATAACTTGAGCAATTCATGTAGATGAAGACTGAACAAGAATACTTGCTATTATATTAGTCTAAAAATGATAGACATGTTATTACTTAGTAGATTACAGAAACGAAGCTCTAATCAATTATGCAACACTATTGAAATGTCTTTATTGCCTAATGACAAATATGGTGACAAGCATACCGGAGCAACCAAATTGGTCAGGATCAAAGCAGTTGATTTAGCAACATATTGAGGTGAACACTTCCAGTGAACCGGAGTAATCAGCAAATGAAAAGCATTCAGAAGTCACGGCCTGTAAAAAAGGGGTGCTATAATGTAATAATTGATCACATGACAAATTGTGCTACGCAGGCCTTCTGTGGTTCTCAAATGTCATTTGTACCGGTGTCTTTTAAACACATTATATTACAATTTTCCATTCATCTCAGTAAGAATAGTTATTCTTAAAACAAGGATGCTAACAATGTAAAAGCAAAAGCAGCAACTGCAAGCAATATATTGCAATCAAAGCAACACATAAACTACAAATACATGATAGGACTTCTAGGATTATAAGGATGATGGGCCAGGGACACTTTGTAGCCAATTCTTAAAGTAGGCCTGACAATCTACCTCCGCATGAGAGAGGGCAGCAAGAGGAGTAACAGTGATCTGAAAAAACGAAAATGCTTAGTATGTGTATATTAACTTTTTTGTTCTCAAATTTATATTTACTCACATATCCTTCTTGCAAAGATCTATAGTCTGATTCGTCGTCATCAAGGTGGGAACCTCTCACCTACAAAAGATTAAAGATCATTGCATCATTTTCCTTGTGTGAAGGACTAGGAAATGTTCATCCAAGTAATATCACTTAGGGATTCCATATAGATTCTCGTGACCACTGCTAATTCAGAAGTTGGCAAAACTGAATGATTGCATTCTCTGCTCTGTTTTGAGATAGTCCAAGCACAGCATACTTAAGCAGAAGACTCAGCTGTGTGGTACTTATAACAATATGGGTATTTCAAGAAAATAAAAAGAAAGAAGAAGGAAATCGACCCACCTCTCTCGTAAACAAAAGATGTTCTGGTGATACAGATGATGGGTCAAAATTCTTTGATATATCTGTATCTGTATTGGTCATATCTGACGACATTTTTTGTCCTTCTGTCTCAGAGGTGACTTGCTTCCATCCCATCTTGATGATACTTTTACCCTGCTTAGTTAGCTTGTAACCCTATGTAGAGGCACAAAAAATAGTTATAATTGATTGCATGATAAAGCAAAGCGCTATGTTTTCGTAGCAAAGTTAGCAATTAAATGACAGTCTTTTATACAAATTCTAGCTTCAATATTAGGATAGAAAAATAAATAGGATAAACAGTTAAAACAACGTCCCAGGTCTTGGTATGAATGCATTTTTGGGGATACAATATCAGCCTGCATAGGTCTATCCTATTTTTCTTATCAGCCTGCTTGAAAGTTTATTTAATGGTCTACTTCGTAACAAGTCCTTTCAATAGGCTAACAGACTTAAAAAACTGTAAGTCAATGGACCTAAATCTTTAAATAGATCAAAAAATATATAATTTAGAGACATTCTAATAAGAAATTCAATGTAATGATAATAATATATTATTTCTATTTACTTAAATAGATTAGCTTGATGGACTTAAAAAGTTTTTCAGATGGCCGAAAGTCTGATCTTTGTAGATAAATAGCCTCACTTATTTAGTAAATGAGCCAAGCCTGAGGCGGACCTAATACAAATGCTAAAAGTGTGTCTTTAGTTTGACATTTGGAAGCTCAAATGAAAGGTTATTTAAGTAACTTCAACTTGGATATGGATCATGGATTAGCGTTTGACTTTATTCAATACAAAACCAAAAATGCACTAAAAGGATTTTACGTAGGCCTAGTTTTTAGGATTTAACCAAGACAAGCTTTTGGGAGGAATGGTATAATTTTAGCAAATAAATGAGATTTAAATACACAAATTTTGCAGCGATTGGAAAACAAGGAAAATAATTGGATAAAAAAGAACACCTTATTTTTCTATCGTAAATCAGGTCCTAAACAATCTATTGACCTCTATCTCTTGTTGGAAATATATTAATGTGAAAAAAATATATTTTCCACTCAAAACAAAGGAAAACCTTTAAAAATGTTTCTCACTTTAAACAAAGCATGACCTTTTAACAGGCATAATAAAACTACGCTAAGAAGAAATCAATGTTCATTGTGCAAACCATACTTTATCCTTAATAAGATACGAAATCTACAATTATTATCATACAATTACTTAAAATAACAATACAAAACTTTAAAGTAGTTCCTGAACATTTAAAACAAAGTATTGGCTAGATCATATTGATAATTTATCACAAGGAAAACATACAGATTAGAAAAATAATTGTAATATACCTTATGGTTAGGAACAACGGTTGGCACATCTACATTCAAAAAACATTTTCTAGGGTAGCTTGGATTCTTTGCCTCAACCAGTACAGCACTTATGATAGGTAGGCATACTTGTGCAGCAAGGGTGAAGTCATTGAGGTCACTCTTTCCTTTAACCCTGAATATAAAGTAAGCTCCAAATGGTGAAACAGGTTAACGAAAAGCTGTTGCCATGGTAAGAGATAAATGAAAGAATGTCGAAATAGTTAAGAACACCGAAGAGCCACATTACTCGAAGCATTCATTCAATTACCAGTCACAGTCACAAGTATACAAGCTAACAAAATGGTTTTAAAATTAACTTTTGAATAAATATTCAAGATAAATCCAGTAATATAGCACAGCAGAAGCAGATTGCAAATATGTCATACCAGTTATATGAAATGGAGATAGAGGGTACATCATTGAAGAAGGCCTCTCGGGCTCCAGCTACAGTACCTGAGTAAACACTGCAAAGGGACCTATTTAGTAAATATATGGGCAATTCATGAAGTCATAACTACTAAAGCAACTACAGTGGAAAGAAACATTATGTAAATCATAATTGCACCACATCTAAGATTTCAAGGAACTGCAATCATCATTTTCATTTCAATGCTTACAATGATAAGGGAAAACTTTTCAAAGGATAAACTTATTATATTAAGGTACCTTTTTTACATCAGTTACAATCAGGCCCAGGATTTTACTCGGGACAGATTTTAAATTATAAATTACTTGTTTGGGGAAATTAGATTGTTTCCAACAGGAAAAAAAAAAGGTTAGATCATAATATGTAGATTTTAAGATCAAATTGATATAGATCACTCCTTCATATGTACAAATTTCAACTAAAAAGGTCAGAATAAATGAAGATGGTTGTCTTGTCAGAGGAACAACACCAGTTTTTACATGACTAATTTGCTTACTCCTAGCAAAGGAAGAGAGGGCTTTGCATCTGCCTCCCCCTTCAATGTTTCTCATACTTTCGTTCTAATTTCATAGAGATTCATTTGAAGTTTACAAGTAGAAAAGTTGGTAAGATGTCAGTGAGGGCATGTGAAAGGAAAAGATGATACATACATGTGATAACCGCAGTTGCTACCCTTGTTTATGCCACTGACTACCTGAAAAAATGGATATAACATGCATCAGCAACTGGCTTGATGTTCTTGTCATTTGCTATTTAACTATTTAGGCATAGCTCAGTCAAATAGATCCAATATGCAGAGAACGCGACAGCACCAACAGCAGAATTAGGTTAAAAAAACAGCCGGAAATCAGATGGTCTATAAATAACAAAACAATAAAAGCCTTCTTCCAGTATACACTCAGTACCAGCCACTGAGCTATGCAGCAATGCGATCAATCAATTCAACAATAGTTTGAAAATACTATAAGCTGTAGCGGTAGAATCAAATAGTGCTAGTGCACAACTAGAACTGAAGAAGCATGGCATAGCATAACAGATGTACCAAATCAGGTACTGTGGGAAAGAGAGCTTTGGAAACCCCTAGAGAGGCACAATCAGCGGGCGTCCCTGTCAAGAAAATGCAAATAATGATTCGTAACATGAAATAGTAATGAAGCTGTGTGAAGAACGGTAAGAGAGAAACGAACCAGAAACCGCGAATGCGGTGGTTCCATCGATTTTCACTTGCTTAGCGGCGATTGGATGGAGCCAAGTGATGCTGTGACTAACAGCTGATTTCTCGCTGCAAAAACGAAGAAATGAAAATAGTGCAACGGTGAAAGAAGAATGGATGAGAAAAAACGGCGATGAACGGTGGAAATGTTACCTATCAGGAGCGCAGACTTGAAGGTTGAAGAGATTGGCGACGACGAGCGATTGAACCAATGCTCGTAAACCAGGAGCATCGATTCCGTCGTCGTTGGTGATCAGAATCGTCCCTAGTTTACCTCCTTCCATTTCACCAACTACTAACACGCTTTCTTTCTTCTTTTCAATTTCTATACAATCATAATGTATACAAAATAAAGTTTCAATTACCATTTACACTTTTATTTTTTATTTTCCTTACCATTTCAAAAATAAACAAATAAAATAATAAATTAAAACAAATTGAATGGATTAAAAAATAAATATTTTAATATTTAAAAT
>Ga0123341_1004169_pt1 | contig 12623 bp, 6 predicted proteins | sample Turbeapinknodule_FD_89959 | JGI IMG/M metagenome (GOLD analysis project Ga0123341, IMG submission 89959) | Root nodule microbial communities of legume samples collected from Mexico - Turtle bean Mexico pink nodule | ecosystem: Host-associated > Plants > Roots > Nodule | place: Mexico: Nepantla... | reverse complement strand
TTTTCAAAATACAAAAGAGTAAGAATGATGAACCTCAATCCCAATTTTATCAATTGAATAAAAAACTCTTTACTTTGCTTTTATTTAATTTTCATGCAAACTATTGTCAATATCAAATTATTGTACATATTCTTATATTTAGTGAATGTTACTATTAGGATTTTAAATAATTGTTTCTTGTGGGTTTGATATCCGTCTATAGGGATAAATTATTACTTTTGTCTCGATACACTTTTAGTATAAAGAGTCATCAAGTTTTTGTAGATGATATATATATTTATTATATGTTGTAGGTAATATTTGTTTCTTTCTTCTGCCAAGAAGATGTGTTCAAGCACAAATCACATCAATGCTCTCTTGGATGAGTAGCTAAAACTGGTTTTCTTCAACACTCCATGACGCCATTATTGTCAATTTTGGAAAGGCTATATGTTTCGTACAATTTTTCCCTTTAAACAAACTCATGGAAAGACACATTGTTCAGAAGATATAAATACATCCTCGGATGTTATGTAAAGAAGAATAAAGAAATGAATGTTGCATGAAATGCATTTAATGCATCATTTACAATCGAACTCATTAGATGCAATAAAGACATTCAAATGACCTGAAACAACTCAATAACCAAAAACGGATTTGTGACAACTATATTCTTCGATGCATATTTAAAGTCTTTCATTAAGAAGAGGAAAAAAAGGGAAATCACCTTTCATAGTACTAAAACATTGTCCAAATCTTCTATGCCCTATAAAACTTCTTTGAGAACTTTCATGTTTTAGAAAACTAGAAGAGGGTGCATACACCTTGTTTACGTCGAAAGACAATATTCTTCTTTGGTGAGAAATTTTGTGATATGTGGATCACTATTTAGATAATTTATCTATCTTAGTCAGGAGTGATTGTTTGAAAGAGTACTCGATTATTAGTCGAGAGTGACTGTTGTTCAAAGAATACTCGTTTTAGTCAAAAATGGGTGTGTTCCAATAAATGTTGGTTTTAGCCAAGAGTGGTCGTGGTTTAAACAATACTTGTTTTAACTTGGAGTGATTGTGTTTCAAAGAATACTCACTTTATTTAGAAGTGATTGTAGTGCAAAAAATACTTGTTTTACCCATGAGTGACTATGATCCAAACAATATTTGTTTTAGCCAATAGTGACTTCGGTCCAAACAATACTCAAGGGGTTAGCTAAGAGTGACTACGAACCTAAAGAATACTCATTTATACTTTGCAACATCAGTTTTCCTAATGAAACTAATTATTGATTGACTGAGAACATGACATAGTCTGCTATGTTAGGCGAACCAGTATAAAACTATATTTTTTCCTTTATCTATTTTACTTTGCATAGTTTTATCGTATGTACTAATCTAAGAATGAAAGATCACACAAAAAAACTAAGTTAGAAGTACCGAGTCTGAAGTAACAATTTGTCCCTAAGGACAAATATCGAACCCACAAAAAACAATTGTTTAAAATCCTAATAGTACATTCACTAAGTATAAATATGTAAAATAATTTGATTTGATATTGAGAATAATTTGCATGAAATTTAAATAAAAACAAAGTAAAGAGTTAGGTGATTCAATTGAAAAAATTGGGATTGAGATTCATCCTTCTTACTCTTTTGTATTTTGAATGGTAATATTCTATCATTTGATTTATATTGATAAAATATAATGTAGTTTTGAATTACTATAACTTATAAAACAAAATGGAATCAATAAAAAAGGTAATGACAGGTAATTGATGTGCTGAAGTCTCTCTCTCATTTACGGCTACAGACTATAGTACAGGAGAAGTTGAATATTTATTATCACCGACGCTCCGACGTACATTCCGGTTCCAAAAATATCTAAAGCAGCCAATGATCACGGAAAGCCTTTGTAATTGTTCAGTTCCCCCCACACTGCCAGTTCCACTTCTTCCCATGACTTTGCTGATCTCAGTTCTTCCCATAAGCTAAAAAGAGCTCCCAATACATTGTCATGATGCAAGATACAATAACACCTACAATTTCAAGGAAATCAATAAATCCCAACCACCTACTTCAACAATTGCTAAATGTATTATTAAATCCACACACACAAAGCAAAACATCTTTATTTGTCAAAAACATATTCCTTAATCAATAGGTAGAATAAAATGGTTAAAAGATAAAATACGGGATAATAATTCAATAAAATTAAGAAAATTCAATGCCCCTAGATTAATTGTTAACAAAATTCCTTAAAACAATCGTATCATTGTTTGAATTTTAAGACGCAGAGTAAAGTTTCTACGCCAGTGTTTCAAAGAAAACGAAACTATGAGTAATAGCTTTACTAGTGTAGTTCCATCCCCTATAGACATGGGATTGAAGAGATTCTACCATGATATGTTTCAGTTTACACTATTAAACAATCCAAACCGAAAACTAAAGTCATTTCATTTCCATTCCATTAATCTATTGCTTCCACAACTCTATTTGCGACTGTCAAATTTACAATTACCAATTTATCAACAAGTGTTTTTGTTTTAAACCGCTGTTACGCCTTTCAAAAGAATTAAATATATAAATATTCTTATGAAATTATGCAATGTCAAAAATTAGTAACAGTATAATAAGTACTAAAAAAATCCATCTTGACTGAGTAAGGCTATCCGTAAGGGAGCGTGGCTGATTTCATTGACTATAGGTAGACTATTTCATATTTCTAGATAAATTTGTACATTCAAATTGAAATACAAGTTTATAAGAAATTAATTATGTAAGAGAATTATGGAGACCGTTACTTACATGGCAAGGTATGAAAGTCGGCCAAACTTTTGATCACCCTCTGTTGACTCCCACCTTGATACCTCACTAACAAAGGGAAGTTTATAACTTTCTAAAAATTTCTTGAGGAGACGTGAATCACCTCTAAACACATCTAAATAAATTGGTATCAAGTCAACAAGAGGATCACCTGCAAATGAAAAAAAAAACTGAAATAATTACCAATAGAAATAACATCAGAATATATCTACCACAGTGTTACTTTTGAACACATCTTCCTGGAGTTAAAGAGTTGATGTAGAAAATGATGAGTCAATCATAAATAATTTTAGACTTAATTATAAATATACTAGACAGACAAATCAGAGGAAGGTAAAATAAGAACTAAAAACCATCATCCTAACTGGGTGGGTAATGGCAGAAAATTGTGAAAACAGACAAAAAGGAAGAGGCATTCCACTGAAAGTTTAATGAAGAATGAAGTATGAAAACACAAAAAATTATTTCGGGAAATTGCTACAACAATAACAACATTAGAACAATAATTCTTATGGACAAAGCTAAAATCATAATGATTACTTCTTGCAGAAGAACATGCATTAGCCTGAAAACCGTAAAAATAGTGCATGTATAAATGAAGTCATAAATAAATGAAAAATAAATTCTAAGGGGGTGTTAATAACATGTCCTTGTTCATGTATCATAGAAATCACATCAGTTCAACTGTACAGAGTAAAAAAGAGTTTCTTGTAGATTATGAAAGTACATGAACAATTATGATGCCATACGATCACAACATTCCAATATAAGTAGGATACAAATTTCTTGGAAGTAGGAAAGCAGAAGTACTGACCTATGGAAAGATCACTAAAGTCAAGAATGTGACTAGGACACCATGATTTTACTTCATAATTACTCAACAAACCATTGTCCACAATGGTGATATCTTCATTATTCCCAGCAGTGGTAGAGCAAACCATTGATGGTTTCATGCAAATATTATCATCCATAACGTCCGTGTGTATCCAGGAGCAGTGTTTACAAGCATAGTTTCCAAAATTCTGAAGTCAAATAAAAGTTATTTAGACTATAGAAACAAATCAGTCTAGCATATCCACACAAAAAAGTTGATATCAAAATGTGAATTTTAGTTTAGAAAAAACCTCCGCAAAATCAGGTGGGATATATTCATCAATCTTCTCTATCAGTTTGCAAGGAATTGGATCTCCCCTACAAAATAGAGACTAGTATGTTACAGGAGAACATAGGTAGGCAAAAAAAAAAAAACATAATCATGAATAAAGTTCTAAGTAAGAAGGATTGAGTCAAAAGAAATCTTTAGATAGTTGTTAAACACCGCTACTGAAATTGGCAGTTTTCCTATCTATAAGAACTCCTTTTGAACTTCAAAGTGTTTGGAAGGTTATTAAATTTTCATTCCTATGCATAAAAAATCCCCTCGGTGCCTTTCTTATATATAAACTAATTCCAACTATACTGTTTAACAGGAAGTCATAGGGACAAATTGTACCACTTGGTCAAACGGCTTGACAGGTCTTTCCTCATCTTTGTTAAGGTTCTGGTGAAGAGCCACCATTCTGCTGTAACATTTGATTTACTGTTAACAGTTGCAATGCAACCATTAGCCCCAACCAAGCTTAATTCATGATCAATATCAGAGAAAGATGAGATATTTGGAGGTGGATATGACAAAAGATGAAGATAATTCAGTTGCTCGCCCAAGAATGAGGCCAAGTTTGTCGTATCTTCCCATGTCAGTTTATCTCTTCTGCAAAAACAAAATCCATAATATACGGTAATTATGTTACTTATAGAAATAAGAAACTTGAATTGCTACTAGTTAATACTAAACACCAATGATATGACTTACAATTCTGCAAATATATTCCCTTCACATCGTTTTGTTATCACATACGGCCATATGTTTGAGTTACCAGCTAAGCTACCTGATCCATCCACAGGTATCCCAGCATTCCTATACTCTAATTGTTTCCTGCCCCACACCCCAAATGAGAAATCATCGACACTGCATTTCCTACTGATGATATTGCTTTTCACAATGACATCAGGTACTCCTTTTCCATCCCAACTTAAATTGGTACAAGATCCATTTTCAAGATAAATAATTCCACTGGCCAAAACATCAGGTATATGTTTACTAAGTGGGGAGTTGGCTTCACGCAACCGACTCTGAAACTCTAGCTGTAAAATATACAAAAAATTATTAAAATTAGATATGTACGACAGAAGCAATGGAAACAGAATGCCAATAAAGTACCTCTGTGCCTAAACCATAAAGTGAAGCTTCCAGTCCTCCTTCAACAAAAATCTTAACAACAGAGTTTCCCACTAAATAAACCTGGTTAGATAGCGGAAATATTCCCAGTCAGAGAGCTATTGTATAGTCCAAAATTAATGTTACAAAATTAATGATCACACCAGAAGTCATTCTCATGCCATAACTCAAGTACAGAAACTTAGGACCTATTTAGGATGCTTGTGAGTTTTCGTTTTTTAGTTTTTAAACAAAACAAAATGTGCTTGGCTAAAACGAAGTTGAATTGGTTTTTAATTCAATTTCGAAACACTTTGATATCAATTTTTAAAACAATAAAGGAAATTACCTTTAGCCATTAAAATAAATTTAACTCTTCCATTTCTCCCAAAAGAACCAATATACATCACTACCACCATCCACCACAACACCAGACAATGACCATCACAGCCACTGCCACTACTACCATCTCACTTGTTGTGGCTATCATGATCATTGTCACTACTAGCCAGCAAAATCATTGTATTGTCACCACCACCATTATCTTGTTGTGGTTGCTAGCCACCACCAGTTCATCACCAAAAGTCCACTGCTACAACACCACCCCACTACTGACCCCACACCTAAACCCTAAACCCAAAGAACCTGAATTAGGAATTAGAGAATGATTTTCTATTAAAATTTGAAAACAAAACACAAAAGTTAGAAACTAAACACAAAAAACATGAGTGTTTTAAAAAATTTAAAATTTTCAAAATTCAATGACAACCATACCAAATAGAGGCTTAATAACACGCTAAATAATATATTGTAATTTATAGCAGTTCAACAACCATAGGACGATATTCATGATTACAAGAGGGAAAACTATGACACAAACTTAAAAACATCGTGAAAAGATCAGCCACTAAAATATCATTTGATCTGGTTGTTTACTGGTTTTCTTACTGCAGTCAAAGTGACAAGCTATTCACAAATTGTTGAGGCTAGGTGCTGGTCCTTGCCTATTGAAGATACCTTCTCCAGTGCCTAGCGGAGCACCTCAGGAGGTGCCAAAAGATGATTAAAAATCTGTTTTTGTGTTTTTTCCTCAGATAGCAATCATGGGAGAGAGAAAGGACCCAAACTAAGTACTTTAAGGCAGAATAAATAAAAGAACCCAAAACGCCTAGAGCAGAACATGAGATCAATGCAGTAGTTCATCAAAGATTTTTCTGGTTCATAGGCAGTGAAAGACAAGTCAATAGTGGAAGAGGCATATTGAAATGTGATTTTGTTCCATATGTTTCAAATGAGTATTAACTTCAAAGATTTGGACAAGGGTAACAAAGAAATGAAATGATATGGTTAATATTTCAACAAAGCCCAAACATTTCGATAGAACCAATAAAACCTTTAATGACTCCACTAAAATCTACAATAGTTCCAAGGCCATGGTGGGTTATTTTCAATTTATCAATTTTATTGTTACACTACGGAGCAAATGTTTTTATTGAAACCCAAGAAAAGTCATTGTATTTCAATCTTCAAGAAAATACAAGTTAAAATCATTAACAGAAAACAAAAAAACTCACAGGATTGCTACCCGTACCAACTGGAAGCCTTTCATCGTCAGTGGGAGGGGGCAAATTATGGAAGACACAAATTTTTGATAGGCATTCTAACCACTTGTTGGCGTTTAGTGCAATACATGCTCCCTAGACATGTATAAATAGAAAAAGGTCATAAAATCTGATAATGTAACAATGTGAGCTTAAAGAATGCACAAGTGTAGGAAGAAAATAACCTTCCATATTAGCTCTCTTAATTTTGGTTTTTGAATCCAGAGCTTGGATAGCCATTCTCTTAGTTCTCGCTGACCAATGCTGTTCCCTGAGCTCCACAGGGCACTGTAGTGGTCTCTGTCTTTATCCAAAAACATGGATAAGAAGTTTATATCATACGAAAATCCATCTTTCCATAAATTGTAACTTCTAGATACACCATTTATGGCTCTTTCATCATTTAGACCATCTGCATCTTTCTGAATTTTGGCTCTTTTTTCTTTCCTTAACAAATCATTGTAACTTGAGTTCTTTTCATTACATGGCATGTTCTGTCTGACATTTTCATAACCATCTTCATCAAGAGCAAGCAACCCAACACGGCAAACTCCTTTATGATGATAACCAGGTGCCATATCCAAGCATACAAATTCAAAATTGTTGGAATTCACAAAATTCTGTGTGACAGCAATAGTTGTTTCCAAATTTAGTACGCAGTGCCACCATCCACTCGGAACATAAATTGTTTCTCCAGGTAGCTGTGTACACTCAATTGGCTTGTCTTCTTCAGCAAGAAGAGGATAAAAATCTAGCCACCACTGCAAATAAACACATACGTCACTAACAATAATAACCACGTTGTTAGGAAAATGCTTCATTGAAACATGTCCACATTCAGCTTATGTTGCTTCTATTTATTGCTGTTTTCATTTTAATGTGTTTTGTTATTCCCGTGTAAGTTCATGGTTTATTCGTAAGACCATGTTTTAGTGGGTAGCTATTCTTTAAGCTTTTATAAATTGTAACCCTTCTAGAATAAAAAAATTGAGTTCAGTCTTCATAAATATACGTTTTGTTCTCTTGAGAATACTCTGATTTTCTTTTCACTTGAATAATTACAACACACATCAATAGATAAGAATAAAAGTTACTATGGTTCACCACCAAAAAGAGGGTATATATCACTACAATTACAACATTGTAGTACCTGCAGTGATGATGGAGTCTCAACATTGACATCACCGTCTTCTTCATTAACATGAACTGTCACACCCAAAGGCACTTTTCCTGGAGGATATAATGCCCACCTATCAAATGTACGGGAAACATTACCACTTTAGCATTATTTATCTAGAACATAATCAAGAAGTAACACAGAAAATCTAAGTACCTCACATAAAATTTGTGTTATCAGTTAATGAATCAATAAAGAACAAGAATTCTAATTTAAGTTAAATAATCAAGCCCATACCAAATCGACATTTTGCTTATGCATTGCGATGACATTTACTTACTGCATGCTTGGTTCAGTTTATTTAGAAAAACAACTGCTTAATTTTGCCAGCTTGCACAAAAAGTTTTGAAAAATAAGAAATTATTTTTCTAGATTTAAGTTGTACCAAACATGCTAATAGTAATCCACTGACTCCCATGTAAGAAGGATATCTACCAACAGCCCCTTTTCCCAACAAACACACGCACATATGGGTGGAGAGGGGGAGATAGGCAGAGAGAATTAGAGAGAGACAAAAGACGCAAAGCTTAATTTTGGTTTATACAACATCTATCTACTACATCTAAGACCCAGGAGATTGATAAAACTGAAGTGTGTTTAGAGGATGTAGGTTTCCCGTTTCTAGGATTCTTGTTCAACCTTGGTCAATATAAAATTTTAAGAACCTAGTACTAGTAAAATATTAGATTACATAACAGGAATAGTACTCTACATCTAAAAATGACCAATCTTGATTCTTACATGCTATCTCAGTACACTATCTTGTAAATTCTAGCCAGAAAATTCTGCCATGTAGCCTTAGTTAAAAAACATTGAACTATAATTTATAATGCAGGAAATGGAGTAACTATTATTTTAAATATTATAATACAAACTAAATAATTTATACACCACATAATACTAAAAAATATAAATAAGTTCATGACCAATAATAGGTTAGTTTACACACACAATCACTATCAATTTAAGAGCAGTAAGAACAAAGTAACAAAGTCCAAAAAAATAAAAAATAAAAATGATGGTGAAATTAATACAAAAAGAACCTGACAAATTAAATAAAAATTAGTAGAACGTGAATTGGAGACACAAGGGAAAAGATGTCCTGTAAAGTGTGTAGAAACAAGATCAAAATGGGAGTAACTTTTTGTGGAATGGTCAGAGAAGAACTATATCCAATTATATTTCCGAAATAAATATAAAAAAAAAAAACTTAAAAAAGGGAGAGAAGTAATAATTTTACCCAAACAACCTCTAAACAACATTTTTCCGTGATGTAGTGTTTAAAGCAGGTATGAAATGCTAGCTGTAGCATGAAAAAATCTCTGCTGTTGCAGCTAAACAGGCGGCTATTGAAAACCACTTTGCTATTTCATTCCCATAGCAGCTAGGGAACCCTCCCCTCCACTATAGCATGCTGTTACTACTATGATTGAAAACCAAATGTGGAACTTGTAAACTAAACAATATCTTCGCTCACAACCATTGGGTAGGGATGCATTAGTAGCTAATAAAAAAGTAATATTAATAAGCTAGAACAATGGCTCATCAGCTTAATAGCACCTAGTTTCCTGAAGAAAAAAACAGATGCCAAGTTTAACCCCTAACAAGTCTGACCACTCTCATTTAATCCATTTTTCCTCATTCCTAGCCTCCTATGTAACTTCAAAAAACAAAAAAGAAAGAATTCTAATAAGCTGGAGGACCAATTTATTATTTTCCGGATTAAACTCAGAAACGGACCATGCATATATAGCTTCCTCAAACGCCATGTAAACAGTCACAGACTATGCTACAAGCTACACAGCCAAAATGGAGGCAAAATTTACATGTCTAGAGGCTTAGATCTTTACCTTTTACGCCCACAAAGAAGAGTATTCCATGCGCTGGTAAGAGCTGGATCAACATGCCAAGAGGCACCAGATCTCTCTGGTCCAATTATGAACCACCTATAGGATGGTCTTTTATCTGTATCTAAGATATCAAAGAAGTCTTCTTCAAAAAGATGAGGCACACAATAATCCTTCAATAAGCTAGGTGCAGTTTCACCAAACTGAATGAGAGGTAAAAAAAAAGTTAAAAGAACTTGCAAACTCTCAAATACTGCAGAACAAGAAATAGGAAAGGAAATAGTGCAGGGAGGTGGAACGGCGCATAATGAAACATAAATATCTCAAAAGAAGTACCTTTTCATCAAAAATATACAAGGGATCTTCATCATGCTGAACTTTCATGTAAGAGACATAATCCTTGAACTTCATGGAGACCTTTCGGGCACCCCGTTGAGAAATTTTAAATGCTACATCTCCATAGTTTAGCAACAGCTGATCAGTTGTCCATTTATGCCTGGCGGGCCATGTATCAGCCAATCCACTGAGCATAACCTGGACGCGTAATTCATTAAAATTAAACTTTAGTAAAAAAAAAAAACTAAAAATAATTGGAAATTCAAGATTGATGAATTTCAATATATCTAGAACACATAGCATGTCCTACAGCCAGAATACTATTATCTGCAAAGGACCATTATTTAAAAAAATAACGGGTTCTCATCTCTCACTTTCCATCTTACAAGAACAAAAAAACAGGAGTAAAACAACATCACTACTCAAATAGTTCAGATATTAATAGCAAATGTGAATACATGCATAGATAGATATAAACTAACTAACTAACTAATGTACAGCGGTGCTAGAAGGCTCCTATGCAAAGGTATGGGAGAAGGTTATTGTACACAAAACTCACGCTTGCATATGCAAAGAGTCTGTTAATATTAAAACCCAAGACCAATCAAATACATATGTACATATGATGTCAGAAAAAGAAGCTCATTCCTATTCTTCCAAAAAATATAAAAAAAAAAAAAGAAGGAAAGACCGGAGTGATAGAGCTCCAAGATAGCCTTTTCATTGGTAAAGTGAGTCCAAAGATAAGAAGTTGTAAATTAAAATAGAACCATCTCAATTCTCAAAGAATAAAAAATAATAGGGTTCACTATTAAAATTATTTTATCCCAGTACCGGTTTCTTTGCATCATACTCATTATAGAATTCCTTCAATGAGATGTCTTTTATTCTTTGCACATTTCCAGTATCTGCATGAAATGCACCCAATGTGGTATGACAGCGGTATAATCTCCTGTACAAAAATAAAGAGTTGAACCCTGCAGAAAGGTGAGTATTAGTGGTCTATAGAAAAGTCTTCCATATGATTTTCTAAGAGCATATATCCTAAATTTCACCAGAAAATAGAAGATACATAAGAGACTAGTAGTGTTAGAACTCTCACCATCAAAATATAAAGGTCCTCGATGGTATTCTTTGTATTTGTCGGGCAGATTCAAACTGCATTCAAATGCCCAATTCGAAAGTTAAAAACGCTAAACAGAAACTAAAATTAAGTGCCCGAAAAGAATAGTAATTCGATTTCAGAACGAGCAATTGCATATGAGGAGAGGCATACTTATGCAGAACAGTTTTCTTCCAAGAGCCTTTGTATTGAAGCGAACCAGACGTTCCTTTTAGGCATAGACTCATCCACAGAGGTTCTTCGTTGCACAGTGTGTACATCACACTGCCAAAATTTAATTTACCACGCTTAGAAAACATTATACCACATGACTCATGAACTATACTGTTTATTTACAATAATAGTGTTGGTCAATGACGAAGCACAATCCATTTCCATCCAGATTCATATAAAAAGCGAATGATAAAGGAGACTTATCGTTGAAACTTCAAATAAATAAGAATCAAAAGTTGAGGGGAAAATGAAACGAGAAAAATATAGAACTAGAAAACAGAGAAAGGGAGTAGTAGTAGATAGCATTACCTGCTAACACAAGCAACGCGAGCAACATCTCGCGGAGTGAAACGTTCCAGAATAGCGCAGAGGATTTCATCGGAAAGGACTCGAAGGTCTCCAAGAGCTTCTGTCCTGCGATCTCTCTGAGACTCCATCCAATGTCAAATTCAACTTCACAACAAACCGATGACTATCTTTTCTCTTCACAATTGATTCATTCCTGCGCTGAACCGCGTCTTCTAAAACAAACAAATACACGGTAGGAAGAAGACGAGAAAGAGGCTAAAGCGGGTTATAAGATTGATTTAAGTATTATAATTAAAAAAATTAATTTTAAAATTCATACCTTAATTTTTAACCATTTTTTATTTATATACACAACACGTTTTAATAAAATTTCATTTAATGAGAATATATTAGAACTTAACTTTTAAGAAACTTGGGTGCTATTTGTGCACTTTCCGTCGTTTCTACGCCACTGGGTCGAAAAAAAAAGGGCAAAAAAGTGATTTTGTTACCGGTAAATTAGTATATGAAAGTAAGAAAATTTAAAGAATCTCAAGAAACAAAATTAAAAAATAAATTGAATGTGCAATTAATGAATTATACTGGTCCAAAATTTTACTTGCATAATACACTTAGATTCATAATATCAAAATATATTATTATTATTATTATTATTGATCTGTTAGTTTCCTTTAGCAACAACTAATCTTTATATAAATCAATATTTGTTGACCACTAGTTCTGTACTAGGATTTGCATGGCTAACAAATTATTTCTATAATTAATTACATTGATTACTATTTTATTTATTTATTATCCCTAGACTGTTTATATTTCTTTTAAGGTGCGTTTGTTACGCAGAAAGGTGCAGAAACACGATTTAAAGTGAAATAATAATGAATCCACGTAATAAAAACAAAGATACATACAAATTAAAAAAAGAAATTCCTACCAAAACTTTCTTTGCAAATGTGTGAAGAAAGT